>Ga0114922_10001408_pt1 | contig 22887 bp, 27 predicted proteins | sample AartaG_FD_100975 | JGI IMG/M metagenome (GOLD analysis project Ga0114922, IMG submission 100975) | Deep subsurface microbial communities from Aarhus Bay to uncover new lineages of life (NeLLi) - Aarhus_00045 metaG | ecosystem: Environmental > Aquatic > Marine > Oceanic > Sediment | place... | reverse complement strand
AGGTAGTTCTTTTTTCTGAGGAGTGCCAATGCTTTTATTAGCCATAACTCTGGTAATTGAGCTGGGATGAACTCCTATTCTTCTAGCTAGCTCTCGTCGAGTTAGAGCTCGAAGTCTGCCCATGTCCCCTGAGTAAAGATAATCAGATTGAACCTCCTTTATGTAGTAAATAATCTGATAGATAGTAGTGGTTCTTCGATTAATCATACTTATTGTTTTAAAAATCTTGGAGATCCGGTTAAGTTCTTTAGTAGCAAGATTTTTCTTTTGGTAAAGTTCTTCGTACCGCCTGTAGTCAATCGAGTACTTGCCTTTGATTAAGTAATCTTCTTTTGTATGGGGATAGATTATCAGCTTATCTTCTTCTCTCTTAATGGAAGCTACTTTGAAATTTCTGGCTGTTGGGGAAGAGCTACTTTCGTTATGAGAAGAAGCCAAAGCGCCACTGGTTAACTTCTCTAACTCAAACCTATTGAGGAAATCTTTGAAGATTTCCCTTTCCTCCGGAGTCAGTTGACATTCATGCTCGATTTCACTGATGTTTAAATTACCATATAAAAGCTTGTTGAAACGGTTTTTTCCTATTAGTTGACCAATCTTCTGTAGAAGAGGGACAGTCTTGGGATCCTGGTGGAGCAATTCTTCCAGGTCAAAATCATCTGAGGAAAACATACTCTCTTCTCTAAACTCAATAGAAGAAGGAATCCTAACTCCTTTAAACTTTCTATAACCTATAACTTTCCATTTGTCTATTAATTCTTTAAAGAGAGAGGTGTTCTCCAAATCTTTAATTAATTTTCGAAATTTGGGCTCAGGCAGAGAAAAGAGTTGACCCAATTTCATTCTTCCAATTTGTTTTTGCCTTAAGGTCTGTGCGGTTTTTCCTCTGAAAGTCTGTTTTAGAGAGCCCATTTCCATTTGAAATAAATCTCACTTCCTTTAGTGAAAGTTAGAGGCAATAATAAGGTTGAATTGAATCTTCCCCTATATATATAAAAAATAGGCTCTTGTCAAGCCCGATTGCCTATCAGAGAACAAGATAATCCAGTTATTGACAAATCAAACCTTCGCCATATAATTGGAATGGTTATATTCTCTGTATTACACAATACGGATTTCCTAATGTAGGATGGATGCTGGCTAGATTTTCTCTGTTCAAGATACGTCGCTGGGCAATAGAATTGAACATATTTTGTTCTTAACCCATTATTCGTTCTTTTTATTAATGGACTACCAACTTATCTGCCCTGGTTCTGTCCTTTCCTCTCTTGCTTTTTAGCTTTTCGCTCCTAGCTATGTGTTTCCTTTGAGGTTCAAAGTAAGGGGGAGATTGACTGGTCTTAATGTGTTTCCTCTGGAAAATGGCACAGAAATTGCTAACTTGCATAGAAAAGAGAATCAGAGGTCAGTCAATGGAAAAGAGGCGAAAAAGAATCCTCCTGGTGGATGATGAGGCTAACGTAAGAAAGGTTTTCTCGGATGTTCTGAGTAGGGAAAGCTACATAGTAAAGGGAGTAGAAAATGGCCCTGAAGCTATGAAAGCAATAGAAGAGGAAATATTTGATCTGGCCTTGGTTGATCTTAGAATGCCATGTATGGACGGAATTGAGGTTTTAGAAAATATTAAAAAGATAAAGCCAGAGCTCCCGGTGATTATTTATACTGGATATGGTTCAGTAACTAGTGCGGTGGAGTCTATGAGGAAAAAAGCGGCTGATTATCTTAATAAACCATTTTCTCCTGAAGAGCTAAAGTCAAGTATTAGAAAAGCTCTGGGAGGAGAAGAGAGGCGAAATTCAGGTTTGTTTCCTCCTCCTTAAGTTAAGAAAAACAAGACGAAGATATGCCTGAGAAAGAAGAGAGTTTTGAGCTTTATCGGTATTGGCAGATTTTATGGCGACATAAATGGATCGTTTTTCTATCGGTAGTGGTCGTTGTCGTGGGGACTATGATTTTTACTTATCGACAACCAACCTTTTATAGAGCATCGAGCAAGATTCTCATTAATCCCCCTTCCTCTCTTTACCCTTACAGCGTGTCAGGACAGATTTTAACCTCACAGGGTTTACCTTTTTCTTCCCAGGGTCTGCCCTATTACATTAACTATCTGGAAAACTATAGGGTCTGGATCACCGGCGGAACCATGATGGATAAGATTGGAGAGCGAGTTAAGTCCCTTTATCCTGAATCAGAAGAAAGTTGGTTCAGTATGGAGGCCAGCGTAATCGAAAGCACCAGCATCTTCAGGATAGGGATAGAAGCCGGTGATTCCGAGCTATGTAAAGTAGCAGCCAATGCCGCGGCCCAGGTCATAGTGGAAGAAAACCTGAAGATGTTCGCTAGCGGCTTGAAAACGGCAAGTGAAGCGATGGAAAAGCAAATCCTGTCTCCTCTGGAAGAGTTGAGTAGGCTTAAAGTCGGTTCAGAGTCCTCAGATGTAGATTTAGGTTCTACAGATGATGAAGAGTCAGAAGGTCAATTATGGCAGGCCGGTCAGCTCAACAACGTCCGCACTATGGATTATGCTAAGACTAGTTTTCCCATAAAGCCTAGCAAAAAGCAGAATGCTGCCTTGGGACTTCTGGTTGGGATTTTCTTGGGAGGTGGTCTGGCCTTCTTTCTAGAATATATGGATACTTCTATTCGTACCATTGGAGATATAGAAAAGTACCTTTCCTGGCCGGTTCTGGGTATTGTTCCCCGTTTTGAACAGACTATTAAAGGAAAGGCTCCTGATTCAGAGATTCAGCCGGTGGTAAGCAAATTTCCAAAATCAGCCTCTGCTGAGGCCTATCGAACCCTAAGAACCAATATTCAACTGGCTGATTTAGATAATCCACCTAAATTTATAGTAGTAACCAGTGCCATTCCCCTGGAAGGTAAGTCAACCACCGTCCTTAATTTAGCGGTGGCTCTGGCTCAGAAAGAAGGCAAGGTTCTTCTAGTTGATGCTGACCTGCGTAAACCCACAATCCATAAGGTATTACATTTAGATAACTCTAGCGGATTAGCCGATTTGGTTGTTAATAATAGCGAACTTGCAGCATCGGTTAAGCAGTTCAAAAATATAGATAATTTATGGGTTTTAACTAGTGGTCCAATACCTTCAAATCCTTCTGAGGTTTTGGGGTCGAGCAGGATGAAGACATTGGTGGAGCAGATGAGAGAGGAGTATGAGTATGTGATTCTTGATACTCCGCCTCTTATCTCGGTCAGCGATAGTGCTATTTTAGCCTCCCAGGCGGATGGAATCCTGATGGTTATTAGGCCGGGTAAGGTAAAGGGAGAAATTGGACGTCACACCAAGGAGCTTCTTAAGCGAATTGGGACTCCTGTCTTGGGTTGTGTCTTTAACGGCGTGGAGGCCAGTCACAGAAATTACTATTACTACTATAATTACTACCATTACTATGCTGGCTCAGAAAGAGAAGAAAAGGCTAAGGAAAAAAGGAAAAAGAATAATTTGTCGGACTAGCCGTAGTGCCTTGGGAATTCTCAGGGGAAGGAGGTAAGTGGAATCAATGCAGGACAAGATGAAATCCTTTATTAAGGACCCCAACATCGTCTCCAGAAAAATTGCTGGTGAGGTTATCCTGGTTCCCATCAGAAAGAATGTAGGAGACTTAGAGTCAATCTATACTCTCAATGAAGTAGCTGCCCGCATCTGGGAGTTGCTTGATGGCAAAAGGAAGATTAAGGAGATAAAAGGCAAAATTGTTAAAGAATTTGAAGTAACTCCCGAGGAAGCAGAAGAAGACCTAATCGAATTATTGCAGAAGTTAGAGAAGATTGGGGGAATAAGAGAGATTTAAAAATGGAATGTCCCAATATACCGATAATTCCCTATCACGAATTCAGTAGGCAGATTCATGATAGAGTGGTAGCTGACAGAGTTCCCATCGGTGGGTCGATAGAGCTGACTCTGCGTTGTAACTTGAAGTGTGTCCACTGTTATGCTACCTGTGACAGTAGTAAAAAAGAGGTGACTTACCCAGAGATTTGTCATATATTGGATGATATTACGGACGCGGGTTGCCTCTGGTTTTTAATCACTGGAGGTGAACCTTTTGTCCGAGATGACTTTCTAGATATTTACACCTATGCTAAGAAAAAGGGGCTGATTATCACCCTTTTTACTAATGGGACCCTAATTACCCCCAAGATTGCTGATTACCTTAAGGAATGGCCACCTTTTGTTGTAGAGATAACTCTTTACGGTATAACAAAGAAAACTTATGAAAGAGTCACTGGCGTCGCTGGCTCCTTTGAACGGTGCATGAAAGGAATAGATCTCCTTCTCGAAAGAAAAATTCCTCTGAAACTTAAAACTACGGTAATGACTTTGAATCGCCATGAACTATGGGAGATAAAGAAATATGTAGAGGATTTAGGTGTAGAATTTAGATTTGACCCAGTCCTTAATCCGAAATTAGATGGCTCCAAAGAACCTTGCAAATTAAGAATTTCTCCTGAAGAGGTGGTTAAACTCGACTTAGCTGATGCAAAACGGCTCAAAGAATGGAAAGAATTCTGCCAAAAATTCTGGGGTCCAGCTAAATCCGATGGATTATATACGTGTAGTGCCGGTTTAACCTCATTTCACATAGATCCCTACGGACAAATGAGCATTTGTGCAATGTCTCGCTCACCGAGCTATGATTTACTTCAGAAATCTCTTCAAGATGGATGGTATGACTTCGTCAATAGGATACGAAAGGAGAAGCCTAAGGAAGACTATAGGTGTGCAAAATGCGACCTTCTCTCGTTATGCGATCACTGTCCAGGCTGGGCACAACTTGAAAATGGGAACCCCGAAATACCAGTGGAATATCTCTGCAAAATTGCTCATTTACGAGCCGAGGCGTTTGGGCCAAAAAAGAAATTACAGACTGAAAAACGGAAGGAAGTAACTGTTTTATAGGGGAGGTGAGTACATAATGGTCAAGAGAAAGCCTTATCAAAAACCAGAGATTAAGCAAGTTGATCTTGTGCCTGAAGAAGCAGTTCTCACGGGATGCAAGACACAAACCGGCATTAATACCGGCCCTTCCATCAATTGTGCTAAAAATCCTGGTCAATATTGTTCTGCCATTGGGAGCTAGCTACGAAGCTGAGTTTTGTCTTCAAGCAGTAAAGTACAGCGGTACTGAGATACTGAAATGAAGAAGAGACAGAAAAAGGGGTAAGCGCATTTTGGGAAGAGTAGTCTATTGAAGCAAGTTGCTAGAGAGGTATAACTTACCGGCTATATGAGTAGAGTATAGTCATGCTTAAAAGGAGGGTAAGAGAAAATGTAGGGTCAGGTTTTTGAAAGATTAAATTTTGTTAAGAGGATAAAATTTGGTAAAAAATAAAGGTTTAAACAAAAAAAGCAAAAAAAATTGAAGTTAGGAATTGCTGATATTGTCATTTCAGTTATGTTTGAGGACAAGATTCAGAGTTCTGAAGTAGACGGGTCCTATAAGTATTTCCTCACTAACAGTAAACCCGATATATCTTTTCATACACATTATGGTCATATTCCTAAGAGTAAATTGGGAGAAAAAATCTTTGATACTGGAACCACCTGGAGTTTTTATCAGAATAATGGAAAGTACATTTTGAAAACTTCTTCTAGGGCAGTAATTTTGGAATCAGATTTCAAATGTGGAGATATTTATATCCGGCCGCAAGAAAGAAAGTGTAAGGTAGAGTATCCCCTAAATTATCCCTTAGGTGAAGTTTTGATGATAAACTTACTCGCTCAGAAACGAGGAGTGATGATTCATAGTTGTGGTGTGAGTAATAAAGGTCAAGGTTTGCTTTTTGTTGGGACTTCCCAGATGGGCAAAAGCACAATGGCAAATTTGTGGAAATCGCAGAATGAGGGAGTGAGCATTCTTAGCGATGATAGAATAATTATCCGCAAGAGGAATGAGCAATTCTGGATCTATGGGACGCCCTGGCATGGCAGCGCTAAGGTGTGCTCGCCGGAAAGAGCACACTTGGAGAAAATTTTCTTTCTCAAGCATGCCAAGAAGAATAGCATTAAAAAGATAGGGCTGCTTGAGGCGGCTTCCCACTTAATTGTCTGCTCTTTCCCCACCTTCTGGGATAAGAGAGGAATGGAATTCACTTTAGAATTCTGTGCTGAATTGGCTCAAAGAATCCCCTGCTACGAACTGGGGTTTGTTCCAGGGAAGAGCGCATTGGGTTTTATCAGAGGTAAGATATGAAATGTAGCGGAATCGAGTTAATTGACTTGGGTAAGGAGATACTGGATAGAGGAAGTAATCTTCGCTTCCGAGCACACGGGGGGAGCATGCATCCCTTCGTTAGAGATGGCGATGTTCTCGGGATTACCCCAGTTAGTGAACAGAAAATAAGGCTGGGAGATGTAATCTTTTATCATGTTGGGGACAGACGTATGGTTGCCCATCGAGTAATAAAAAAATTCACTCAGAATGACAAACGGGTCTTCGTAACCAAAGGGGATTCAAATACGGGTGAAGGGGAAAAGGTTCATCTAGAGCAGGTTCTCGGCAGGGTGAAGGCGATTGAGAGAAGTAAGAGAAAGATACATATCAATGAGGGTTCGAATAGACTGATATATATATTTTACCTAAGAATTTCTCCTTTTCTCATAAAGGTAAGGCGGATTGGAGGCAGGCTGGTTCGTTGCATCCAGGGTTTTAAGACCTATCGTAATCTGGCAAAAAGACTAATCAGGGGAGAGATTCGCTATCAATGGGAGCCTTCCCAGGATTCTACAAAATACTTTCTAGTCAGAAGAAGGGACAAGATTATCGGCAGAACAACTATCAATAATTTTTTGAAGGCCGATAGCCACTATCACGGATGGTGGATTTTTGGCACGTGGGTAGATTGGCGGTATCGGGGATTGGGAGTCGGTAGCCGATTAACAGAGGTGCTCTGCGAGTTTGCACGAAAGGAGGAGGCTTCGGATGTTAAACTGTTGGTTTTCAAAGATAATAAGCCAGCTCTCAATCTCCATGGAAAACTGGATTTTTATCAGACTCGTATCGTTCAGATAGATAAGGAATTAAGAGAAGAAGCTAAGAAAACTGGACGGCAGCGGATTATTATGAAGAGAGATTTGGCAAATTAGCAAAAGGGCCAGGTCCTACCTGAAAATATCCTTCCTTTTATATACTTCCAGGGAGATTCTTTCTTTATGCCTGTTATTACAAGATCTCTAAAAATTATTCTCGCGGTGGCTATATCATATCCAAGCTGAGTGTTTTGACTTCGTTTTGGAAGGGTATATACTACAAAAAGGGATAGCTATATGAATATGAGACCAGAATATCGGCTGTTGCTGGATTGTGCATGCACTAAGCTAAGTAAAGATAAGCAGAGTGAAATTAGAAAACTGGTCAATAACAGCCTGGATTGGGATTATCTTTTGCAGATAGGGAAAACTCATGGTCTGACGCCCTTATTGTACTATCATCTGCATCGGATTGACTGTAATCATCAGATTCCCCAATCCATTATGGAGCGGCTGCGTAATATTTACTATGGCAATCTAGCCCATAATATATCCTTAGATTGCGAATTAAATAAGATTTTGAATTCTTTCGAGAAAAAGGGAATCCCTGTCGTAGTTCTAAGAGGGTTAGCTCTCACGCAGATAGTTTATAAAAATATTGCTTTAAGGGCTGTAGCAGATATTGACCTTTTAATTCAGAAAGAAGACTTGTCCTTGGTAATTAGCATTCTTCTTAAATTGGGATTTAGCTTGCTTCAGCCCCGGTCAGTAAGGGAAGGATACTCGGCCGAACTATGTTTTGTTAAAAATGAGGCTAGCCAAGAGAAATCTCTTTCTGCTATCTACATTGACGTTCACCAGGACATTACCTCTTCTATCAGGCTCAAGAGGATAACAAAGACTGATACCGAAGGAGTTATAAGAAGAGCACATCCGACTAGGATAGAAAATGTCAATATGTTAGTTATGGCGCGGGAAGATTTACTTTTGCACTTAACCCTTCGGCATTGTTTTGAAAGACTCATTCGACTCTGTGATCTCACCGAGGCAATAAAGGCAAAAAAAGGTGAACTAGACTGGCAGTTTTTATTAGAAAGGACAAAGGAGAGCAGAATAACCAGTATAATGTATTATACGCTATGGTATGCACGACAGTTACTTGAGGCTCCTGTACCTGAATATGTATTCAAGAAACTGATGCCAAGCTGGCGGAGAAAAAGTATGCTGGATGCCCTATTGTCTAAGGCTGTTTACCCGGATGATTCTAATAGCTTATCCAGAGGCCGTAAGTATTTCTTGCAGATACTGATGTCAGATAGACTAATTGATGTGTTCTTGGTACTTTGGACGGTGGTATTTCCTTCATCTGAATGGTTAGCCTATTATTATGGTCGTGCCAGAGCGAAAAAGCTATATCTATCTCACCTTATTAACCTTTTTGCCATCCTCCTGAGCGGAGCAGGGGATATCTTTAAGAATATCAAGTAAAAAGTCTAATAGTGGGTGAGACTCCCCTCTTTTTTAGCTTTTCTTACTCCCAATTTGAAAGCATAAATGCTCAAAGGGAGTAAGACTACTGAGAATAAAGCCAGCATCAGTATGTCAAAGCCTAGTGTTTGAAAAGAGTAGCCTTGCAGGAGTGCATGGCGTATAGCCCTGAGGGAATAGGTAATGGGCAATAAATAGGATATCTTCTGGAGCCAGTCTGGCAGTATGGTGATGGGAAAGAGCACTCCTCCTAAAAGAGTGAAGGAACTGTTAATTATCCAGTTTAGGGGATTGCCCCTTTTAAAAACCATGATGAAACTGGCTGATATAATACCCAGGCTACTAAAGGCAAGTATGGTTAAAATGAGAATCAATAAGGCTGCTGGGATATTGGGTCTGCTTATATTTACCCCGAAAAAAAATACTCCCAGTAAAATGTAAGCCAAAACCCTGATAGAGGTCAAAAGAAACTGCCAGAGTGAAGAAAGAAGAACAATAGTATGAACTCGGGTGGGAGTAACCAGCATAGCCTCAAGAGTTCCCAGCATCTGTCCTTCCCGGATGGTGCCGGCAAAGCTACTCAGGCCCACTCCCAAATAGTCAGAAAAGGCGATTCCAATTAAGACGAAAGAAAAGTAGTCTCCCCCGTAGGATTCAAGATAGGGTGTAGCTGCCTTGCCAAATAACTTGGCAATGAAGTAAAAGGTCACTACGGAAAAGAAGATGCCAGAAAACTGGAAGAAAAAGGAAAGACGGTAACTAATGTTGGTGGAGAAATCTCTCTTTATAAAAGCTGCCATTTTCTGCCAGATCACAACGGCACTCCTGATTTAGAAGAGATGATATTTTTAGGCATGGCTTCTCTCCTTAATTACATGGGCAAAGACATCTTCCAGAGGAACTTCAAAATGATTACAATCAATGATGCTGACTCCCGCCCTGACTAGAGTTTCAATAAGCAGAGATAGGGTGGTCTCGTGTTTAAGGAGATGGACTTCCAGGGTGGAAATTGAAGGATTGGTCGGCTCAGGATGATGGGAAAGGCGAACTATCCCTTTCTGATTCTTTATCTTCTGCAGGATTTCAGTCTTTAAATATCGAACTTTCAGGATATATCTATCTTCTTTAGTTACACTTTTTCTGATTTGAGAGGGTGTCCCCTGATAAAGAATCTTTCCTCGGTCAATTATATCCAGATGATTACAGATTTCTTCCGCCTCTTCAAGGTTATGGGTGGCTAAGAAGATAGTCTTCCCTTGCTCTTTTACTAGTTTTTCCCGTATAAGCTTCCTTATATTTTGGGCAGCGATAGGGTCTAAGCTCTTAGTGGGCTCATCGATGAATAGGATTTGGGGGTTGTTGAGTAGCCCGCGAGCCAGAGCCAGTTTCTGTTTTATCCCGGTGGAGTAGGTATGAAAAAGGTCATCTGCCTTCTCCTGCAGTTCGAAGGTCTGCAATATCTCATTAATTCGCCTCTCAGCCTGAGAAGGTGACATATTGTAAAGAGTGGCAAAGAATTGGAGATTACCTCTTCCGGAGAGTCTCCAGTAGAAACTTCGTTCCTCACCAGTTGCCAGACCAATGGACTGCTTAATGCTCTCTGGATGACGCAGGATATCATAGCCATTCACCCAGGCTTTCCCTGCATCAGGTAAAATTAGGGTAGAAAGTAGTTTAATAAGAGTAGTTTTTCCTGCTCCATTGGGACCCAGGATACCGGAAAGTTCACCTTTTTTAATCTGAAGGTCTATTCCATCCAGGGCGGTGACAGTTTCCCTATCGAGAGGATGAAGAACGATTTGTCTTAAGCTTCTTCTTTGGATAAATCTTTTAGTTAACCCTGTGGTCTCAATGGCATAGGCCATTAACTGTCTCCTTATCTCAAAGAGGAGTTATTTCTTTCCTTTCTGATGCTGGGAATTTCTGCAAGTTCCGTTGCTTTAGATTATAACGAACCGCTGCATATCTGTCAATTTCAGCATTAGCCAATTATTCTATTTACATTCTTTGAAAGTTTGCTATACTTTAAGAGTATTCAATATTTTTTAACAAAAGGAGGCATAGAATGTGCCGAGCGGTGTTAAAATCATTGGGTTATTTTTTGGGAGCAATCGGTGGGATAAGTCTGGTAATGGGGGTTATATTGCGATTAGCTAAAGGCGCTGGGGGAGCCATTATGTTCAATATTATACCAGTTTCTTACGTGACGTTTGCCGAGGCTTGTTTCTTGTTTGCTATTGCCCTTGGGATGGCTGCTGTCCTGCAGGAAAAGAAAAAATAGGTGAAGCAAGCCAGATGAGTGCTAGTAAGGGAGTTCTATTAAGTAATCTACCCTGCCAGACTTAATTTTTCAGGGCAGGGGCCCATAGCTCAGTCGGTAGAGCAGCGGACTCATAATCCGTAGGTCGGAGGTTCGAGTCCTCCTGGGCCCACCGGGCGGATAGCTCAGTTGGCAGAGCGCTGCCTTCACGCGGCAGAGGTCACGGGTTCAAGCCCTGTTCCGCCCACCAGAAATTTGCGGGGCCGTAGTTCAGTTGGTTAGAATGCCTGACTGTCGATCAGGAGGTCGCGAGTTCAAGTCTCGTCGGCCCCGCCAAATATATTATCTATTAGGAAGTCGTCTTAGACGACTGAACGCGTCTTTTAAGATAACTTAGGTTCGTTGATAAGAGCGGTGAGCTCGCTAACTGAGTTTTATGATAAGTTAGGCTAAAATGGATAAATTGAATTATTATATTACCGGTTTAGTAGATGGAGAAGGGAGTTTTAGTATTTCGGTCCAGAAGGACACCACTCATCGCGTGGGTTATAGACTGAAGCCTTCCTTCTCGTTAGGATTGCACAGAGAGGACCTCTCCATTTTGAAGAGAATTTGTCAGAATCTTGAGTGTGGAACGATTTCGTTTAACAAAAATATGGCACAACTTAAAGTTGAGGCTATTGAAAGCTTGGTAAGTAAGGTAATTCCATTTTTTGAGAAATATCCGTTAAGAGCGAAAAAGAGAAATGATTTTGAAATATTCAAAAGAGTAGTTTGGATGATGAGTAAAAAGAAACATTTGAATGATTTCAACAGTTTTTTAGAGATATTGAAGATGCGTTCCCAGATGAATGTTGTTGGTCGTAATCGGAGAATAACCAGTAGAATTAATCAGATTAAGGCCGAGGTAGCTCAGAAGGTAGAGCACTGGACTGAAAATCCAGGTGTCGGCAGTTCGATTCTGCCCCTCGGCACCAGGTAGACGTAACTTTATTTAAGAGAGATTCAGGTTACTAAATTGTGCTTGCTAATAGATTGCTAAAAAATGGTCACTATATGTAGGCGTGGCAAAGGTTTTCTTAAGTGGAACGGGTCGAATTTCAAAGCAAGAATAAACTACCTGGAGGGTTTACTCCAAATGAAGGAGTTGCGTGATTGCCTTCGGTTTTCCTATTTTAAGAACAGTCTAGATTATTCTTATTTAAGAAGTTGTGTAATAGTGAGCAGTATTGCAGAATATAATAGAAGAATACAAAGTAACAATCCTTATGGATGGACTTCTCAAGAAAAAAGAACAGCAGGTTATTCCATGGATTCTAAATAGCCCAGACATCCGTTTTCGCAAAATTCGCGTACTAACGAGCATGGATCGTTTTATTCGATTAATAGAGATACTTTCAAGAAGAATGCTTGGCATTAGTCTCCCGAATATTGCGATTCTTAAAACCTCTATTTCAGCGATGAATTACCTTAATCCACCCTTTAGCAATCACACTCGCTTGCCTATTTGCCTTTCTTCATAGCACCGGAAATCACTTGAATAGTATCGGAGCCTATTTCTTCATAATCTACGAGCAAAGTCAATGTGATTTCTCCTTTTTCCACGATAGATGCAACATCCTCCAAGCTGAATTTCGCCACCAAGTCACCTCTATCATCAGCAAAGGTATACAAAGCCTCAATAGTGCTATCGTCGGACCTCATTTCTACAAGAGCTTCGTCGTCGTAACTGATTGAGATGTGTACTGTTACCTCTCCTCCCCCGAATTGAACGAGATTGAGAGTTTGGGGCGATATGTTTACCATATCTTGACCGAAGACAACGACAGAGAAACTAAGTCCTGATAGTAACCCTACAATCAACACTAGTCCCAATAACCTGAGCCACTTTTTCACCTCCCTTACCTCCTTTTGCGTATTTCTTGTCAATTCATCAACGGGATTCGTCTCTATAAGACGACTGATTATAGTAAGAACAAGACCGCTAGTCAGGCAAATATACCTGATTGTGACATAGGTAACACTTTTTGAAGATTATGAGAAAAAGTGTATAGGATCATCTTGACCAAGACCCATGTGTATTTGTCATATGTCAAATCCCCTTGTCGAGATTGCTGAAAAAGTAAAATTTCGTCATTGCGAACGGAGTGAAGCAATCTCTTATCTCCTAGATTATGAACATTCACTTGACTTGTATCAATATCTTGGTATATGAAAGGTAACCAACATACGAATACCGTATGACTGACAATATGAACAACTTTCCGATAAAACTCAAAGAGGTACGTCTCAAACTGGGTTTGACTCAATTGGAAGTAGCCAATGTGTTAGGCACAGCCCAGTCGTATTATAACCGTATTGAGAACGCCAAAGTCCCTCCGCGTACCTACTTGCTGAAAAAGCTTTCGGAGCTATTTAAATGTGATTTCACCGAATTGCGAGATATTGCAGATGAGGAACGTATTGAATTCAAACAAGGAGAGGCCCGAAAGAAGACCGCAGCTTTAGGTCTTGATGTATCCGACGCAAAGCATGCCTTCCGTCTAGTCCCTGTTCTCAACTCAACCTCTGCTGGCAAACCTATAAACTATACAGATATGGAATATCCTTCCGGCTGGGCTGACGATTCGGAATATTCTCCAGAGGAGATAAGGGATCCTCACGCCTTTGCTATGGATATTGATGGTGATTCTATGGAACCTACCATATCCAAGGGGGATAGAGTCCTTATCTCACCTAGTATCAAAGTTGAAAAAGGTCAGATTGCTGCCGTAGTCAACGACCACGGAAAAACATTAAGAAGAGTACATTTCGAGGATGACCATATTTGCCTGACTTCTGATAATCCGAAGTATCCACCTATATTCTGGAAAAAGGAAGATGACCCTAAGATAATTGGAAGAGTAGTAAGGGTTGTCAAGAGGGTGTAAGGAGGAACATTCCTGAAATGCTTTTTTCCCAACGATACGGTCTAAAACCAATCAAGACAGTCATCCAAATAGATTCTATGGATACTGACTTAAGAAACGGACTTTGGAACCGCGTGTTAACCAGCGTCCTAGAACCACTTCGAAAATACCACACGGTGTATGTAGCGCCTTACCTTTATGTGCGCGGACAGGGGGAAACCTTTGTACGCAAGCTCTGGACCTATTTATTCAAGAAACCAATCGACACTATCCCTGAGTTCTACCCCAGGATCTGCGAATACATAAGGAATTACTATTTTCAGGGTTCCTACCATGATGTCTATGACATTCTACAATGGATAGCTCAGAATCATTACAGTGGTCCCTTAGGTGAGATATTCGTGACGGAATGTAACCAAACTCTCGAGGAAGAATTATCCGGATACCGCTTTGTTGACAATAAGATTGTTCCGATAACCTCAGACGAAGAAATAACTGCGATAAAAGAAGCTGTTAATATACCAGACCCATTTAAAGGCCCTCGGGCGCAAATAAAATCAGCACTTAGAAAATTCTCTGATAGGAAGTCTCCGGATTATGCTGGGTCTATTAAGGACTCAATAAGTGCCGTAGAGGGAATTCTAAGAATAATTGTAAAACAGCAAGTCACGAGCTTCGACAATGCCTTGATGTGGATCAAGAAAAAACGCATTATGAAGCTCCATCCCGCACTTGAGGATGCGTTCAAGAAGATGTATAACTATACTTCCAACAGTAAACAGGGAATCCGTCACGCTTTGCTAGAGGAGCCGAATCTAACATCTGAAGATGCGAAATACATGCTCGTCGCGTGTTCCGCATTCATAAATTATCTGATCGCGAAAGTGTCAAGGGGACAAACCAACCCGTAGTCTATTAGCCAGCTGAGTCGGTGAATAACTAGAATGATAGGCAGGGTGAAGGAGATAATCAGGAGGAGGTGAGAAGGAATGAAAATGAAAAACCAAATAATCATATTCCTGGCGGCAGCAATTGTAATGTTTGCCGTTTGGCAAGTGAGTGGACAAGAGACAGGTTCGGGTACAGTTTCATTGTCAGAAGGAGAGACCATTTCTTTGAACGTGATTCAGATGGAACTTCCAGATGTATTGAGGTTGATCGCGAAAAAAGCAAAATTAAGTATTGTCATAGGTAAAGAAGTAACTGGCCTGGTTACTATACGTCTGAAGAATGTGAATCTCTGGCAGGCGCTGACTGCAATCCTGCAAGTTAATGAATTTACCTACCGGGAAGAGAACGGAATTATCCGAGTAGTCAAACTGGGGGAAGCTATTGAAGCGAAAAGGGTCCTTCTAACTGAAGTAATTGGTCTAAAGTATGCTAAAGCTCAGGATATGAAAAAGGTTTCTCAGCATCTCTTATCTTCCTCAGGCACTATGGAAACAAACCTCCGAAGTAATGCCTTGATCATTACTGATAGCACAGAGAATATCGAAAAGATCCGTCAACTGGTGGCGAAACTAGATACTGGGATTCCTGTGTTTAAGCTCACGGGGATTCTCTCATCTGCGGAAGCTTCCCGGGTAATGATCAATGATAGAATTCTAAAATTAGGAGACACCATAGGAGAGTATACAGTCAATGAAATTGGGGAAGACAACGTCATTCTTAAGAAAGAGGATCAAACCATTACTCTGATGTTAAGGGAAACACTGCCTACTCTAGAATCTGCTCCAGAAAAAATTATTGGAGAAGTAGGGAGAGATTATGAAGCAGAAATAAAAGCCTATGCTAGAAAGAAATGGCCGGATAATTACGAGATGCAGCTTTATGAATTCAATATACAAATGGAGGCCCTTAAGCAGATTTGGAACCTGCCCTCTACGGCAGATTACAATGAGGGTATCCTGTCTAAGGCTATGGCTAGCTGGGGGGAACAGTACGATATGGTAATTTATGAGTACAATCTGCAATTAGAAGCTTATAAAGAGATGCAAAAGTAAAAGCGAGTTGAGGCGTGGGTGGATGATTACTTTAGAACCGTTTTTAGCAGCAGGTGTAGGTCTGCTCTATGGCGTCCTTGGTGCCCTCTTGATACTTCGCTACAGGATCTCTCCGCGTAGTTATGAGAAAGCCAAGAAACGTTTTTTCCAGGAACTAGATACTCGATGGGAATTGGGTTTTATTAAAAACATAGAAGATATTATTTCTTTTCGACACGCAATATCTAAAACAGAAAAATCGACTAGTTTGGACTCCACAGAAATTGCCGATTTGTTAGATGAGTATTTACTGCAAATGACTTCTGCAAAGATAGAAGAGGTTGACAAGGAGAAATTTAGCTTCTTTGAGCAATTAGTAGATGAACAGAGGATTGAGGAGCCTTTTTCTGTTCTTCCAGACAGGGAACGGGGATTCGCAATTGCCCTGAGAAGAAGCATAGAGAACAATAATAGAGATGATGCACTACAGCAACTTAATGAACTAGTAGATTCGGTAGGAGTACGCCTTAGTACCGCGGAAACCGAACTTGAAAAGAACCGAATATGGACCCGTGTCGGTGTTTTTCTAGGAGGCGGAGCAGTAATCATCACGATAATTCTCTTCTTGGTTTTCTGATAGTGTTGAAACTCCAATAATGTTAAGTGTAGCAAATAAATAACTAACCCACCCAGGGGCGTGGGTGGATGATTGGTCTTGAGGATGACAGGCCGAGGATACGGGGAGGGTTGGGAGGCTAGAGGATATCCATGCTGAAACCGAACAAACATATGATATTCACAATAATACTGTTTCTTCTCATAGTCTTGGCGTGTGCAGTAGTGTCTCTTTGGCTAACTGATGCCCGGGCACGACTCTGGACTAGCTATGTAATAGGATTTGTGTTTTCTACGATAGTGGGAGGAAAGCTCATTCAACCTCTTTCTCAGAATATGCACGAAAGAGTAAAAGGTTATATCCGTGCAGAATACCCCCAGATCAGCTTCCGCAGAATCCGACCCCTTGATTGGTTTCCTGCGGTATTTGGGTATATCGAACGTCCCATGTATACCGCGTCTGTCCTTTTTGGAAAGCCCGAATTCATTGCTGTTTGGCTCGGCGTTAAGATGCTTGCAAGATGGTCCCTTCCTAGAACAGAGGAAGATAAGATTACGGACAGCCGACATCGGTATTACCCGGTTCTAGTCGGTAATCTTCTTGGTGTAGCGTATGGAGTAGCCGGAGCGTTAGTGATTAAGTGGTTAAAGTATCCCTGCAGATTCTGGTTCGCATTAGCCACTATGGCAATACTAGTACTGGGAACGCTGTCTTTGACTCTCTATGAATCCTATAAGTACAAGAACTGGCTGCAGAATAAAGAAATATGAAAGCCGTAAGACACAGCCTAGTAAATAAGTTGCGATGAGGAAATGGCGGAGGTAGAATAATGAACAAACATATCGTTCCGGTTTTTGGAGCAGAGGCTTTTAACTGTCCGCATTGCGGAGCCTACGCTCACCAAAAGTGGCAGAACTTCTATCCTTTGGGCCATATAGAAGAAAAAAACGCCATATACTCCAGTGTATGTGTAAAATGTGAAACATATGCTATTTGGTTTCGTCATAAAATGATATCCCCTAGTCATTCGGCTGGACCGCTACCGTTGGAGGACATGCCGGAAGACGTTAAAGGAGATTTCGAGGAAGCCAGAGATGTCCTGAGCCTATCGCCCCGCTCAGCATCGGCGCTATTACGATTGGCCCTACAAAAGCTAATGGTCAAAATCGGAGAGAAAGGAGAGAATCTCAACAAAGACATAGGAAATCTTGTTAATAAGGGACTACCACTAAAGATTCAGAAGGCGCTAGATTCAGTCCGAGTTATCGGCAATAACGCAGTTCATCCCGGACAAATAGATCTAAGAGACGATGTGAAAACTGCAACTGCTTTATTCAACCTAGTAAACATAATTGTTGATTTCGAAATTAGCCAAGAAAAGAAGGTTAATGCAATTTATGACAAATTGCCTGAGACATCAAGAGAGCAGATAAAGAAAAGGAATGGCCCAGCCTAGTCCTTTCTATTCCGCAAGGAGCTTCTATTTATCGGTTCTACCGGTAAGAGGACCCGAGAGGTTTTTGGAGCCTACGATAGTTACTAGAAGGAAACCAATTCTTATGCTTGTCTTAGGTTTGGTCCTATTTGCCTCCTCCCATTCCTCCGCCGAAATCAGAAAGTTCTTTTATTCTTTATTATAGGAGGGGAAAAAGACTTGAAGATCCTGAGGAAAGGGTTATGATAGAGGTAGGGGAGATAGCCAACCAATGACCGACTACGAAGAAATATCAATAATTGTGGGACAGATTCGCGGTCTGCTTTTGCGGGGTGATAAGGTAATGGGAAAAATATGCGTAGAATAATGGGAAGAGTGAGGCAGATAAATAGGAGGAGGTGAGGGAATGAAAAAAGTAATCTATATTCTTTTAGCTGCCTTTATCGTGGGTTGCTTGAGCTATCCAGTTTCTGCAAAACTGAACCGGATTTATGTAATAGTGAATATGGATGATGCTCCAGTTGAAATCATAGCTTTTAGCAAATACAAATATGAAGAAGAGAACTATATTTCCAGTGTGATTGAATACAGAAACATCACAAACCGAGATATTGAGGCGTTAGCGATTACTATGATTTACTATGATGCATTTAATGAGAAGGAAGATGGGGTAAGAGGAATTGCCACTGACTTGATGGGAGCAGGTAAGGGATATAAAGGGACATGGTCAACTTATGGAGAACCTAATTTCGTAAAAACAGCAATGGCATTCGTTAACGCGGTGAGATTTGTTGATGGAGAAATCTGGAAAGCGGATAGACAGGAAGTTATTGAAGTTGCCAGTAAAATGCCAGAATTGTATTTCTTGTCAAAAACCGAGATGTTGGAGGTCGAAAAAAAATAAGGAAAGGGAATAGATAATCAGGAAGAGACTTTTAAACTAACCCACCCAGGTGAGGGGATGAAGGGGAGGGGCAAGGAATGAGTCAATTGTTAAGTGCTGTAGGTGCCCTTATCTCAGTTGTATGCGCGACCATAGCGGTCATTTATGCTCTTATTATCAATCATAAAACCCGGGAGCTCATGAAACGTACAGAGAGACCTTGCATTTCCCTTTTTGAAACAGAGTGCAAAAAGGAGCTATCCATACTTCATTTGGCATTACGGTTCAAAAATATCGGCAAGAATCCTGCTAAAGATTTGCGCATAACCGTGGCTGGATCAGCCAAAAAGGAACTTGCGTCATTGAAGAAAGTGGGTGATACTTTTGCGGTCAATAGAAAGGATCCGGGAATGCCTTTCACGTTGATAGTGGAGAAAGGGCTTTCCTCTAAGGAAACCGGCAAGAACGAAATAGTAGATTTTCTATTCTACGTTTATGTGGTTTACACCGACGTCTATGACGCCACTAGGACTTATCGCGAGCCTTGGTATTTAGAATACAGGCCAGGAGACCGTGAACTCAGTGATATGAGTAGAGAAGACTCTTCGACATTGGAGTTCCATATTAAGAAGATCGGGATTGACAAGCTGAAGGCGGAGGAGTATTCTTAAATGGATAATACTGACATAGGAAGGTAAACGAAATGCAGGATAACCCACGTAGTTCTCATACAATGTACACAATAGGTTATGAAGGTAGAGATATTAAAGAATTCGCCAATCAGCTAGAGGATCTTGAGATATCTACCCTTGTAGATGTCCGAGAGATTGCTCTCAGCCGAAAAAGAGGATTTTCGAAGAATTCACTAGCTCAACATTTGAGTCAATACGGAATCAAATACCTGCATATCAAAGAGTTGGGTAGTCCCCGGTTCCTGAGGAAAAAGCTACGGTCAGACGGAGACTATGAATATTTTTTTAAGCACTATTCGGAACATCTTGAGTCCCAAATTGGAGCTGTCGAAAAACTATATGAAATAGTTCTATCGACGGTTTCCTGTATTATGTGCTATGAAAAGGAACCTATAAGCTGCCATCGTTCTATGGTTGCTCAAGAGATAGTCAGGCGAAACAGAGATCGTGTTGAGATTAAACATATAACGGAACCAACCACATGCACACCGAGACAAAGAGAGTTCTGGTCACCGTCAAAGCCTATCCCAACCCCAGTCGAAAATACGTAGAAACGGTATGTGTCGCTGGAATCGACTTTGACACCGCCAAATGGATCAGGCTCCATCCGATTCAATTCAGAGACCTTAATCTAGAAAGAAGATTTAAGAAATATGCTGTGATACAGGTAGAAGTAACAAAAGGCAGAAAAGATAAAAGGCCTGAAAGTTACAAAGTAGTCAATGCTGACAGGATAAAGATATTAGGAAATGTTGATACCAAGAACAAATGGGCAAAGAGGAAAGAGATGGTTCTACCGACCGTGAGTCACTCCATGTGTGAGGTCCTAGACCAAAGTAAGAAGGAAAATAGGTCTCTGGGAGCATTCAAACCTCGGGATGTCAAGTTCTTATGTGAAAAGGCAAGAAAGAAAGACCTTGTGAAGCGAGCGATTCCTTATCTGCAAGGGTATTTCTGGCGTAGGGAGAAAAAACCAATCGAGGCTATTCCTTTCGATTTCCGCTACGAGTTTTATTGTTATGACGAACCTTCCTGCCCAGGACACAATTGTTCTATCATTGATTGGGAAATAATGGAGCTTTATCGAAAATGCCGGGACAGATACCCATCTCAAGATGAACTAATCCAGAAAATAGAAGAAAGATGGCTCACTATTATGTGCTCTCCCAAGAGAGACGTTTATTTCTTTATTGGTAATATGTGGCAACATCCTGACACATTTATGATATTAGGTGTATTTTATCCACCTAAATAGAGAACGTGTAAGGTATAGAAACAGTTTCGCATGCTAATACCTTCCCCCCTGCGACTGCGGGAGGGATGGGTAAAACAACCAATGACCGACTACGAGAAAATATCAATAATTGTGGGACAGATTCAAGGTCTGCTTTCGCGGGCTGATAGTATGACCAAAAAAGGAATAGACCTGAGCAAGCAGAAGATTGGGTCTCTCGTTGAGGACGGAGTCTATAAAGACTTCATCAGAATTATCGAAAAGGCGAGAGAGATTAAGGATAGAAATGGATTGGGGAAGCATGGGATGTTTGTCTCAATGGCTAATTCCCAAACAGGTAACTGGTCAGATTTGATGGATAAGTGTATAACACTTCTGCCCATAGTGGAAGGATTCGAGAGGAGACTGCGGCCTGCTGTGCTTGGGGTCGAGGGTAGCGATATTTAAGGAAATTTGAGAGGAGAAGCTTGTGAGTGCTACGCTTGCCGTATATATAGTGCTTGGATTAGTTGTTGTTGTTTTGGCAATAGGAGCATATGCTTTGCGAAAAAAAGGGAAACGTCGGGTAGACTACCGAAGCCTTTTCATAATGGGAGCAATTTGGCTCCCATTTGGCATGGTTTTCTTATTGATGCTTTTACGATCCAATAGGCCCTTTGTTGTTAGCGTACCATTTCTTGCTATGGGGCTGATATACCTGGTGATTGGTTTGGCTAACAAAGGTAAATGGAAAGAGTCGCAACCGTTAACAGCTAACCAGAAAAAAATTACAGTTGGATTGACGGCTGCAGGAATTATTATCCTTCTGCTTGCCTTGGCTATCTATTTGCTGAGAGTATTTAGATAGAAGAAGTCACGATCTTCCCTGTGACTGCACCCCCTGCGATTGTGGGAGGAGTGGGGTTGGGCGAAGACCTACTTAAGAGTAATCAGGACCGTAGTATACTGTTCAAAGAAAGAATTGGGACTGATTCTGCTGCGCGGACCAGGACATTTCAGAATTGGTGGACATAGATGAGGCGTCGGATCGTATTCCGGTTGTGGTGGAGTTGCAGAATATTTGATCCGTAAAAGGAGAAAACCAATAGACGGAGTAAAGGCTCAGACAGTGGAGGCAAAACTAGAACGGATTACTAGGAAATGGTGGTTTTTTCTCATATTTGTTGTTATTCAGTTCATTCCTTCCTATACCTCAAAGACGGCGGATATAGCAGATATAAGAATAATCATCGGGGAAATACTTAGTAAGGGCATCGTCTACTCCTTGAGTGTAGTCTACCCAGTGTTCAAGATTGTGCCTGTCGTATTGCTCATTTTGATAGTTCTTTTTAGGAATAGAGTGAGGCGTATTTTTGCTGGGTATGTAGCTCTTACTTACGTCCTTTTTGCATTTCTTCAAAACATTGCCATCACAGAGAAGTGGGGTCTAGGTATTCTCACTATCAATCTCGCTATGTTCTTGGCTGTTGCTGCCTTTTGGATCTGGGAGACAATTGTCGGCAAGAATGACTTTAGGCCACAACGGCGTCCCTTATGGAGATACTGGGTAATCCCTGTGGCACTCCTGGCTTTCTGGTACCCGGCGAATGGTACCACACTTGTAGCTGACTTTAATCCAGTTTCTATTGTGAGCAACATGGCAGGCCTGACTTTTTGTATGATGACACCCGTCTATCTTGCTGTCCTCACTATATATCACCCGAGGGTGAATATTCCTGCACTTAGAGTTACCGCTCTTGTAGGGTTAATAATTGCCTTCTACAATATATGGGTCAACTTTTTCATGTTTCCAGGTGATATGTGGTGGAACGGCGTACTACATCTACCGCTCGTTTCCATATCAATCTACGCATTTATTTTGTCTTTCGTACGAACTAAAGAGGAATGAGGAGAATCTTTTGAAGTTTGTAGATGAAGAGAGGTCGAGGCAGAAGTAGAGGAATTGCCTGGTGATTCTTGATGGTGGAATAGTTATTGTTAAAAAACTGCAGAGGTGCTTTCCTTCGCTCACAATAGATACGCTGTCACACGTCCATTGACATTCGCCCGTCCTGATGTAGAATGGAGAGTGCTAGCGGGGCATTGGGCGTCGATATAAATTATCACAAAAGTCTGCTAATAATCTGGTAATGAAACAACGGGTTATTACTGAGAAAGGTGATACTTGATGATGGCTTGTGAGAATGTCCCAAGATCGTATTTGAAGCAGCTTATAACGTTATTTTGAGACCAATGAAGCATTGATAAAAAGAGGGGTTAATCGATTCTGCCCCTCGGCACCAGGCCGACGTAGCTCAAAGGTAGAGCAGCTGATTCGTAATCAGCAGGTTGTAGGTTCAATTCCTATCGTCGGCTCCCTTAATAATCTCACCATAACCAAGTATTTCCACACACCTT
>Ga0114922_10001407_pt1 | contig 22891 bp, 13 predicted proteins | sample AartaG_FD_100975 | JGI IMG/M metagenome (GOLD analysis project Ga0114922, IMG submission 100975) | Deep subsurface microbial communities from Aarhus Bay to uncover new lineages of life (NeLLi) - Aarhus_00045 metaG | ecosystem: Environmental > Aquatic > Marine > Oceanic > Sediment | place... | reverse complement strand
TCCTGACATCCTTCATCATGAGATGGATGCCATAGGCCTGTAGGGCCTGTCCGATTTCAAAATCCGTTGCATCGGTTCCCCTCTCCAGAATATAATCCCGGGCAAAGGCATGGACCCTGTCAAAATATCGGTAGGCCCTCTGGGTCAGGGCGATCTCCTCAGGTGTCTTGATGATACGCATTTTGAGACAGATGTCCCCTATGTTCACAAATCGCGTACCGGGAATGATTTTTCTGATCTGCTCGAGCTGTTCGGGAAAGAGTCGCATATCGGTCCCGATGGTCTTCCCTCCGAATCCTCTCCTTTTTAATCCCTTCAGCATCCATTCAAAAAGGTCGACCCGCCTTCCTCGAACCACCTGTCCTCTATTGGGGAACCCTCCTTCTGCGTGGGGGTAACAGAAGTAGTATTCATTCTCTGTACACCACCAGGATGTAATCAGATCCCGATCAATCCCGGGTGAATACCAGTAAACCGTATCCTCTTCCTTGATCGGGAAAAAGACCCATGTCGATCTTTCACCACTCCCTCGAAAGCATCCTGTAAAATAGACCTTGTTCAGATCGCTCTCAAGAAGGATGGCATCAATGCCCCTATCGGTAACCCGCTCCTTTAATCTCCTGACCGTATTCTTATACCAACTCAATGGAAGACGGTCCACTCCCTTGGGTGCCGGCTCCGGGTGATCGGGATTTTGAATGAGCAGTTTCTCCGAACCTCCACCGAGTTGGGAAGAGGAACAGGCCAGATGTTCTGCGGCCACACCGGCCGCCGTTAATCCCATTCCCAAATTTTTAATAAAATTTCTCCTGGAAATATGCATGTGACCACCCCAAAATCAGATAATAAGTAAAACATTCATATGCCACAAAGTCACCAAGACACAAAGTTATAATAATTGAAATCTTAAGGAATTATTAGAATCGTTCCATTTTAAATTCAGTTTTAAATATCGATAACACCTAATTTATATATTCTTAGTGACTTAGTGTTCGCCACGGCGAATCTGCCTTGGGCATGATCTTGGTGGCATTCCTTTCTGAATAATCCAGATTAATATTACTGACTTAAAATCAATTTCCTCGATTGTTTGAAATCCCCGGCCACGATTTGATAAATGTATAATCCTGACGGTGCCAACATACTTTGACTATTTCTGCCATCCCATACCGCTTCGTGAATACCAGCCAGTTTGTTTTCATTAACCAGTCGTACTATTTCCTGCCCCTTAAGATTGTAAATGCCGAGAATCACATGGCTCGACTGGGGCAAGTGATACCGAATTGCTGTCTTTTGATTAAAGGGATTGGGGTAGTTGGGGAACAAAACAAATTCATTAGGCCTCTCGTCTGAAAAACCATCTACCAGAGTAGTGACCGTTTTTCCCGAGGGAGATACAGAAATGACACCACCCGTTGAATTATTGGCCATCACACCGTCAAAATTAAAATCTACAGTATGATTCATCTCTGCATTGAATTTTAAGCTGAGTATAACACCACTTCCGCTATTTCCACCACTGGTTCTATAAACCGCCGCACTCACTTTACCGTTTGGATCATCTACCATGACAGTGGCCTGTCCTCCTGTTAAAAAAGGGCCAATTTCATGAGATATATGGTCAACATAGTCCGTATTTGAATACGAAAGCTCAAAGGATACTATTTTTAAATCGGTGACAGGCTGGCTCGGAGTCCCAACATTTATATCGATCCAAAAATCATGAGTGATATCATCATAATCACGTTCTTCTACAGTTATTGGAAGACCATCGAGAGATTTATATAGTTTATCCGCTTTGAAAAAAGATAATGATTTCGATAGTGTGTGGGTATTGCCAAAATTAACAATAACAGGATTTATATCAAAAATATCCACCTGCCCACTACCATCGCAGTCCGCATACGTTGCATCAACAGGATTCCAGGGTGCACAGGGCTGCGCAATCCATTGAGTGGAGGCATTGGGTCTCACGGGTCCGGTTAGATTCCAGTGAGTTGCCACGATGGGATTAATATCAAAAATTGAAACCTGTCCGTCATTATTGGCATCTCCAGGCCAGACCAGAATGTTATCGACAATTTCTATACTCGAGCTAATGAGCGATAATGTGATTTCTCCGTTACTCGAATTATTTGCCTGAACCTGAATAAAACTAAAATCGACTAATTGCCCGACAGTCGCAGAATTCAAGATTTTAAACTTCAATCTTAATACAATTCCACTCCCGGAATCCCCACCAGTGGTCCTGTAGATGGATGCGCTTATCTTGCCGTTTGGGTCATCGGGCACGATAAATACCTGCGCCCCTGTGATAAAAGGACCAATATCATGGGTGAGATAATCAATAATGGCGGTGTTCGTATATTGAAGTTCAAATGTAACGATTTTTAGATCGGTAACCGGTTTACTGCTCGTGCCAACCGTAATATCGACCCAAAACTCCGCACCCACTGTTTGTAGTGGAGAAACGACAGGTTCAATGGGTGGAAGATTACTGATGGGAATAAAATGGGCCGTAACACTCTTGTTGCCATCCATCGTAATCGTCGCAGGATTGGATCCCCCGCTCAAATCGCCACTCCACTGATCAAATTGATAGCCGGCATTAGGGATAGCAGTCAATTGAACGATCTCGTTATTAATGTAATTTGTCTTATCCGGACTTTTGCTCACAATACCCGAACCCAGAGGACTCACATTAACCGTCAACGTGTAAGTCGATCCGGCCACAGAAAGTTGTGAGGCGCTCGGGGACTTGTTGTCGCCATCATTAATTTCAGGAATAGCGTTATCGGGATCAATGCTTATCCAGACATAGTAATTGTCCGGGGGAATAGTCGAGGGTACAACGACATTGGTCTCATTGAAGTTTTTTGTATCACCGGCCGCTAAGGGGGAAGGCATATTAAAAAAGTGGAAAAATTTACTGTAATCAATTTGAGATGAACTGGTGGATAAATAAAAATTAATCTTAATATTTGTTCCTATGCCAACCGTACCATTGTTTTCAATAGTCCCGGAAAGTTCGATAGGTCCACCGGGATTGACCGATGTCGGAGTAAATGTCAATGCGGTACACCTTAAATTCGGCTGCCCATAGCCCCCTTGAAAAATCAATAGAATGATACAAAAAAATGTGAGCATCGATATGGTCTTGGGTCTCATCGCTTTTTCCTCTGTTTTATATTCCGGTGTAACTTTGATGCCGCCCGAAAAATAAAAACCGGGCCGCACATATCCTGTAAAGATACTTCGGCGGCCCGGCTATCGTAGTAAGTCGTATGATGGTTGTTTATATCACCAGATCATTGTAAACCGTTACCCCCCCAAGGCAAACGGCTCACCTTAGACCCGTGGCTTTGTGCCCCTCAATTTCTCGAGGTTTACCTTTTCGTTTTAAAAAAAATGAAAATTTTCTCTGAAGTAGAGATACGTCAGCCTGAATTCTCTCCAATTTTCAACTGAACCAATGATTATATTAATATTGAATTTGCATTAATGCTGAATTGAGTGTTAGGAGTTTGATTTTACTAAAAATTCGAATAAAAGTCAAGTAAAAAATGTCCAAAAGCCTATACAGACCTCGGATCATGCTCATATACCATTATACCCTTATACCTCTATGTCCCCTGTTCTAAATTTTCGATTCTACTTCAATCTTATAGACCATGTTTGGACTCATTTTCACAGGAATCCCTCTACGAAGCGCTTGACCTTCATAGATGGTTATCGACTTGTGATTTAGGTTGCGTACCCGATATTGTTCACCACTCATCACGGTAAACCATTCAGGAAATTGGTTGATTCTGGGCCAGTCCATGGGAAGTTTGATCGTTTCATAATGTCTTGGAGTGTCAAAGACGATTTTGCCTTCCCAATCTTTTGAACAAATCAGAGATATTTTCAAGTTGTTTTTATCTTTTACAGCACCGAAAATAACATCTTCCCGCCAGGGCTCAATGGTGATACCCTGGGTCTTCCACAGACACACCATGATTGTGGTTCGGGCAAAATTGCCATCCCCATGCCATCCTTCGATGATTCCTGAATTTTTCCATATTTGTGCGTTTTCCCGATAACTCGAATCCTGCAAAGACCACATTACCCTGATTTCACTGTCGATCCAATCTTGAACCGCTTTGAGTGGCACTCGATTGTATAGATTCAACGCACTCTCGATGGCATCGGCATAACCATCGGAACTGCCATTTTCCCAATCATAATTTTTATAGGCATCCAGATGATTCAGGGCATTCAGTACAGCCTCTCGATAGGGTTCCGTACCATCAATTAAATAGACGGTATAAAAGCCATTGTAGGTGTATCCCCAGGTGTCTGCAATCCCATCACCAATCTGTTCCCCTGTCTTCGGATTCACATTGTTGAAGAACAGGCCATGTTCATTGGTTGCGTTCTGTAAGATCCAATCTAACATATCATGAATGGGTGCTTCATACACTCTCTTTTTTTCAGGCAAAGCATAATGCACCGTGGCATACAATTCACACAAACCCGAAATAATTTCACAGCCATGGTCCCGCAATCGTAATTGATCAAAATCTTTCGTCGGATGATGCTTATCGAGGAGATAATAATCACCAAGCCGAATCGCCCATTCCAAATACTTATTGTTCCCCGTCATCCAGTAAACTCTGGAAAGTGTCTGCAGCATTTCACCGTTAACTTCCGGATTCCCGGATGGAATTTGACCAAATGGCGTCTCGACGGATGCATGAATCCAGATATCATCAAGAATGCCGATCATCCGTTCAGACCAGGGACTTTGACCGACCCATTCTGTCAAGGGCAACAGGCCATCTTTGACATATTCGGAAGCCCCAAAAATGATCCGATCGAGATCGGGTCGGGCATATTCGAAATCTCGTTTTGTAAATGAATAAGTATCCGGAAGCCGACCTATACGAGAGGTGAGTACAGTCTCCTTTCTGAGGATATCCAGCATCACTCCTTCGAACATTTCACGATCCGTGATTGCCGAGGTCAGGACCATAAAAGGATAATTATCCGCAGCAGCATCTTTGGCATTCCAGATATGGCGATCCCTTGTGAGATTTCGAGGAATTAAACCCGTCGCAGGATCGGAATATGTCAGCCAGGCGTTCATGTACTTCTGGCACCGTTTCAATCCTTCGTTCGCCATACGACCATTTTTTAAAGCTTCATCAAATAATATTGAATCGAAATGATTATCATGACAACAACAAATGATGATAACAGGGACAATAATAAAATAATTATTCCTGTTTCTTAAAGTAAATCTCATTCTTCCTCCAGTGACAATGGTAAAGCTTAGTGCTTTTTTTCATAAATTCGGTTACGTATTAAAAAGATATTATCACCTACCACTTCCGCTGTTGCCCAATACATTCCTTGAGGAATATGAGGGCACGAAATTGGAAGCAACGGGAATAACAATTATAAAGCCCACCCGTCACGATGGGGTCTCCTCACCCAGTCATTTGCTTCGACAAGATTAGTGACCCTCATGTTTGGTCCGTCCCATTTGAACAGCTTGCCGGGAAAACGTTTGGCAACATTCCCCAGCAGGGCCGCCTCCGTGAGAGGCCCCGAGTATTCGAATCTGGCACCGGGTTGTTTGCCTTCCTTACAGTGACGCGCCCAATCCTGCTCGTGTGTTCCGTCCACGCGGGGTAGAGTCGCTGTGGGTCTCTTGTAGGCCTGCATGGCGGCTTCGGGGATGAGCCGCGGGCTGTCGCCGTAGACGCCGCACATGATACTGCCCTTGGCGCCCTTGAAAAGGACGCCGCCTTCATCCGGCAACCGCCGGTCCGCCTCCAGCTCGGAAGGCCACGGTGGTTCGAGTCCTTTGACGGTTGTCACCTTAGACTCACTCGCCGCTTCTGTTAACATACGTGCTTCATAGATATCGTGCGTGAGGGGTTTTTGGCAGTAGACGTGTTTGCCGGCCTTGATAGCGGCCATGGATATAACGGCGTGAGTATGGTCCGGTGTGCCGATGACCACTGCATCGATGTCCTTTTGCTTCTCGAGCATGATGCGAAAATCTTCGTAAATCCTGGCCTTCGGATAACGCTTGACGGTTCCGGCTGCGTAGTTGGAATCCACGTCGCACAGAGCCACGATGTTCTCGGCCTCGAGATTCCGAAGGTTGGCACCGCCCATGCCGCCGACTCCTATGCCGGCAATATTCAACCTATCACTGGGCCGAAGCCGTTTCGGTCCTCCGAACCCATCCTTCGGAAGAATGCCGAGCATGGCAGTCGCACCGGCAGCCGAAAGAAACCGACGCCTGCTCATGTGGTTCTGGGTCGTTTGCCGTCCCAGTGTGTACTCCTCTTTGGTATGGATGTCCGACACTTTGAAAAATATAACCTTCACATTAGCTTATTCATAATATTCATAAACCTTGTATTGCTAATAGGATGCTCAGCAATCATCTCTCCATCATAGATCATACAGAAGATACCAAATGGACAAGGACTCTCTTGGGCATCCCTATAACTCTGTAGGGTTATGACTTTAGGTTTAATGCCGAATTCCTTTTCGGCACTCTCACATATTTCGTTCACATTCTTAACGGTGTAAGGACATTGGTAAGCTCTAATTATTGTCAAGCCTTTACCATATTGATTTCGTCTTCCATCCCAATCTCCCCTGAACTTAGGAGGTGATGCTTTATCGTCGAATTTTTTAACGAGTAACTCAAAATCTGATGGCGCTTCATCTACAACTTTGTAATCTCTTTTTAAAAATATTTCTTTACCCACCATGAACGAGCCTTTCCGGGTAACCACTGCTACACCATGCATATGACTCTTTTTTGCATCATTTTCACATTCATCCAATAACATGGAAGCATAACCTTTTCCCTTATAAGCACGTTTAAAACCGACAAAGAGACAGTGAATAAACATGGTTCCCCTCGCTTCCACGGGTCTCCAACAATATTCACCTGGTATAGTTTCAATCATTCCCTGGGTTCCACCATCTTCTGAAACCAATGTTTTAATTTTCAACCCTTCCCGAAAACGGTCTTGTAACCATTCAATCTTTTCCGGATATCCCGGTCTCTTGATGTTTTTGTATCCACAGATTCCGTATTCGAGAATATTATCAGGAGTTGTATCAATGATCTTGACTTTTTCCATTATCATGCAAGGCCTTATGGTATTTTCACATTAAAATAAAATATTTCTTTACTGACTTTAGATCCAAGAATTTTCGTAGAGAGCACAGGTCATCGACGTTGAACGAGTATTTTAAATAATCTTCTCGGGTCGTCTCATCTCGGTTTTAAGTTCGGTACTGGCCCAGACCTCGCGATCGGGGCTACCTCAGAGAGGTTGGGAGAGGATACCGAACTTGTCCCGAGGGCTTGGGACACCCGGTAAGAGGACCGGGCTTTAATATTCTAATATAAGAGTTGTCATTATTCAAATCAACCGAAAAACATGAATTAGTACAAACGATTATCTTAAGTAACGCCTGCGGTTTTTATAAGATTACAAAGTTATTTATTCACGAATAATGATGGATGTAAGAAATTCAGTCCGGCAAATTTGAAAGTTTAACTTTTTTATATCCAGACGCCTTCTTATCTTCAGGATGGGGTTCTATTCCTATTATGGTAATTTGTTTTCTCTTTGGACCATAAACCCAAAATATTCTTCCTGCTGATGGTGTTTTACTTTCTAAATATGATTGCCAAATCCGCATCCCATATCTATCAGAGAGGGACTTGATTTCGTGAGTTGCTAAACTATTATGCTTAGGATCATTTCCTAGGAAGTTAAAACATTTAACGAGTTTTTTAAAAAGTTTTTTATCAGTTCCGAGTTTATTGTTATCCGCCTTTTCACATAAATCATCCCAGAACTTCTTCATCTCGGGTACACCCATTAGAATTTCAAATTTCAACACTCTCTTCCACCATATTAAGATATTTTTCAATATTCACTGGTTTTGAAACATTCCCCTTTTTATAATTCTCTATTGATTTATCCATCATTCGAAGTGTCCTTTTGGATAATTCACTGGGATCAACAAGAACTCTCGGCTTTAAAACGAGTGTACCATCATTAAATTCTTTGATATGATAAAAATTAAATTTCGAATCCCGTATCGTCAACCTTCTTTTACTATCCAATTTAGCATCATATTGTTTAATGATTTTTTCCATAGTGAGCACTCCAAATTAATTATACATATGAAGCTGTTTACAATTATTAATCCCAAACATATGAATTTAAACATAAGGTGGGATATCCCACTAACAATCTAAAGAAAAAATCTGTGAAAATCAAGTACCATTTTTAAAATATTTACTATTTTTCTGGTTTTAAGGATATCAGGTCTTTGGACAATAAACAACTTATCATTTTAATAATACCATCTTTTTTACTTCCCGAAATCCTTCCGCTTCCAGTTTATAAAAATATTCGCCTGAACCGACTCGAATACCGTTTTCATTTTTACCATCCCAAATCATTTCATGGGATCCAATCCCCCAAATGCGGTCATTGGATAGCGTCTTCACCAATTTCCCCTGTATATTGTAGATTTTTATAGAAACCTCCGACATTTTCGGTAAATCGAATCGGATCGTTGTCTGAGGATTGAATGGATTGGGATAATTTTGTTTGAGACTGAATCTCTTAATCGATGGACTGCTTCCATTCGCATTGACGACCCATGTTTTTGATTCATGAAAGAAATTTTCCAGTAAGGCCCAATTCCTTGAGCTTTGTGTTTAAAGGGACGCCTTTTTGATCCCATCCCCTTTCAACGTAATAGAGATCCAGCCATTCATTAAACTTGTCCTCGGTCATGTATTGGTCTTTAAAAATCCCGGAGAGGTGCTTCTCCTTAAAGAATCTGGAGGGAAGGGTGTCGTCTTTTCTGGTCCTGCCATTCTTCAGGCTGTACAAGCGGGTAAGATTGGATATCTTTTCACCTAATTTCTGCAGATCATCGGGATTGAAGTCTAAACCTGTCATCTTTTCCAATATAGGAGCCAGGCGATCGAAACCGAATGGTACAAAATCGCAGACGACCAATGAATTACGGGTATTGACTTCATCCTGACCGTCTTTCACAAATTTGGGCGTACTCTCAAATGAAAGCTCTCCATTCATCTCGGCTGTGGCTGTCCACAGCCGGGTATGACTGGCAAAATCGGCAGTGGCCATGGCCAGGCCCATGGATGCACAGCCTTTGATATTGACGCCTGACAACTCCATACCGGCAGTCTGTAACGCAAAATAATCACTTCCTTTGCCGATTTTTTGTGAGGCAATACGGCTACCCTCTGCTAAGATGTCCCCCAACCCATCACGTCGTGCGATATTCTTGATCATTTTATGTACGGCCTTAGCATTACCAAAGGTTAATTGGATGCCGCCGCTGTCGGCTTCGGTGATGATGCCTCTTTCAAAAGCCTCCATGGCAAAAGCCAGTACTACACCGGTGGAAATGGTATCCAGACCCAGATCATCGGCCAAGTAATTGGCATAGGCGATGGCCTCCGGATCGTTCAGCCCGCAATTGGCCCCCAGCCAGGCCACGGTCTCATATTCGGGACCTTCCATCTCAAAATCACCCCACCGGGCCTTCTTGGCACACATGATGGCACAACCGTAACAGGCCGTGCTCTTCCAACTCAGGCTTTTCTTCAGATTTTCGGATGTGATCGATTCATAGTCATCGACCACAACCTCCTGACAGTTGCGGATGGGTAAGAATCGTCCCAACTCCTGTCCCCAGCGTACCCACATGGAAGTTCCCAGCTCATATCTCAAAGCACGATTGGGATGGGCCAACACATCTTTGGTTAATTGTGAAGTTAATTTGTGATAGGCCGTTTCGTCGGAAAATTCGACCTTCTCATTACCGGTGACCACGATGCCCTTTAAATTTTTTGAACCCATAACGGCCCCGCTCCCTCCACGACCGAACTGACGGTTGTAGTCGGACCCGATGCAGGCGTATTTAACCCTGTTCTCTCCGGCAATTCCGATGCAGGCGACACGGCTTTCCGGATATCGGTTTCTCAACTTCTTTTCGACTTCGAATCTGTTTCTCCCCCACAACCGGGAAGCATCTTCAAATACAACATCCCCTGGAGTGATAACCAGAATAATCGGTTTACGACTCTGTCCGGTAATAAATATGTAATCGACACCCGCTCTCTTCACCTGGGGCCCCCAGTGTCCGCCAATATGAGAATCTAAAAAAGTATTGGTCAGGGGTGACTTGGTCACCAGAGTGGAACGAGCCGATGTTTGTACTCTGGATCCTGTAAAGGGTCCGGTCATAAAAATCAAAGGATTCTCCACAGCGAATGGATCCTGAGTGACCAGATTGTTATCCACCAACAATTTTAATCCTGCCCCTTTTCCACCGATGTACGCTTCAAAGAGTCCATCCGGGGGTTTTGTAAATCTGAATTTCTGGTTCCCCAAATCAATATATAGACATTTGTTCATGACTCCCTTGACCATGCCACCTCCTAAGTATATTCCATCGCTGCATTCATTATTGTTGGGATGTCAATTCGTATTTCCGACATGAATTTTACTGATGATTCGTTCTATGCTGCATTATACAGAAATTCCCCCCTCAATGTCAAGAAAAAATTCAATACCCAATTCCAATCGAATACGCTGAACATGTCAATCATCGCACATGAGTACATATAAAACGAAAAGGGAATCCAAACCTTCGGGATTCCCTTTCTATTAAACTGATAATATGACAGATTAATTTTCCTTGGGATACGCGTGATAGACCTTGGCCACGATTTTCCATCCGTCATCGAACTTCAAAAGGGATAAATAATCGGTGTAGATTTTATTTCCGTTCTTCGACATCTCAATTTTCACAGCAGCACAGCCACCCGTCACATCGATGCTGACAATTTTACAATCCATTTTTGACCGGGATGCATCAAAATCAGCAGCTTGTTTGCGTGTTTCAATGCCCTTGACCCACGTATCGATGGGATATCGGCTGATATCATTTCCCTTGGCAGAAAAAATCGCAAATTCGGGATGGAATCCCTTCCTCATCGCTTTGGTATCCAGATCGTTAAACGCACCATTGAAGTAAGATGCCTTGATCACCTTTTCAACTTCGGCCTTATCATCCCCACCAAACGACAATTGCGTTATCAATACCCCGATTAAAAGCCCTATTATAACGATCGACTTTTTAAACATCATTATTATCCTCCTGTAATTTGTAAGTATGGATACTATATCTATTTTAACGAAAGAAACACATAAAAGATTCGGATTGTGCAAAATAATGAATGAAATAATATGATATAAGAACAGTCCAATATTTTCATTTTTTACTGTTCACTGTTGTCACGGTAGGAACGCCAGTTTCCCGACGCCCCCCGTACAGATCCCGCCGTGCGGTTTTCCCGCAACGGGCTCTTCAGTAATACTCGCTTCCGCATCAGCATAACGCTTTATAAAAACTTAATTGGTTATTTCTTCGTTGAGTAATTCGTGGCCTTAATAAACCAAAATGATTCATCAATTCATTGAATCCATTCCAGTTGTAACTTCTACGTTCACTTCGCCGATTAAGCCACTTATACAAAATTCGTTTTACATGATAGAAAAACTCTTTCAAACTCTCGTAATTTCCTATAATACCATAGTAGTTGTAATAACCACGGAGTTTGGCATTAAGCTTCCCGAATATCATCCATATCGGATTGTTTCGATGCTCACGACACCACATTGTCATTTCAACTATCGACTTATGCAGTTTCTGTCGTGATGTCCGCTTTTTGATCTGGGGCTTTCTCTGGCGATTATATCCCCAGCGATATTCAAAACCCAGAAAATCAAAACGTGAGTTCTCTTCAATACGAAATTTACTAAAGCTCAATATGCGTGACTTATCCTGTGCCAGTTCCAGGTCAAACTTCCCCAATCGTTTGGGAAGTTCTCGATAGAACCATTCCGCCTCTTGCTTGTATTGAAACAATACAACGAAATCATCAGTATAACGGCACAAGTAAACTGAACCTTTGCAATTCGGCCTAATGACTTTCTCAAACCACAGATCCAGTACATAGTGCAGGTACACATTGGCTAAAATGGGTGAAACGATGCCACCTTGCGGCGTACCGGTCGCTGGATGGATCACCTTACCATCCGTATCCAGAATACCCGCTTTCAGCCACTTACGGATTAACCGAAGAAAGGGGCTGTCGTTTATCCGTTGGGATAACATCTCTATCAGCCAATCGTGATTGATGTGGTCAAAGAAACCTTTGATATCTACTTCCACCACATAACCAAACCAACCATACTGCAGTTGGTAATGCAATTCTTCGATAGCATTTTTCGCCCCTATGCCCGGTCTATAACCGAAACTATAAGGGAGAAAATCCTGTTCGAATATTGCATTTAAGATGCGTGCTACCGCCATCTGGAGAAGCTTGTCAATGGTTGCCGGTATTCCCAAAGGTCTGACATTACCCTTTCCCTTCGGTATGTACTGTCTCCTTACCAATTTCGCTCGATAACCCTTTCTCTTTAAACGCTCAACAAGTGCATGTACATGGCTTTGCAAATCCTGCTCGAATTCTCGGGCGCTTACCTTGTCAACGCCACATGCCACATTCTTCTTAATATAACGCCAACTGTCAAGCAGGCTCTCCTCATTGAGCATTGTGTAAAGGTTGAAAAAACGATACTTCTTCAAGCGTTTTGCTTTGTTCGCTATTCCCCGCAGTGTGTTTTGCATTAATCCTCCGACCCTACTGTTCGGTTAATGTCCTCTTGCGAGCTACGTATTACTGTCACCTCCTTCCCCGTGTGAATGGCTCTCCCATTCTCTGAGTAATATGAAGTGATCCGACTCCCTATCGCCAGACTTCCTTTCGTACTGTCCTTCCTATCTCTTGCTATCTCTCTAAATAGGAGCAGATAGGGTCTCCCAAGTTCTCTGACATCTCTTTTCATGCATACCACACCTTAACAAACCCCGACAGCCTGTAAGTAATCTCACCTGTACCGATTACTTCCATTTTGGTTTCTATGCACGGCAACGCTATCACCGACTGTAACTAATATCCAGTTGTTTCGAGGCTAATATGGTCTCAGAGTGTGCGGGCACTCCTACGGTCTACATGATTCCCTGTGTACGCTTAAGGTACTTCGTTCAGCTTTGTTACTCCTTTCGATTTTTCAAGCAAGCAGGAATAACGCCTATCCTACATACCTCCAACACTCGGTATGGGCGGCTGGTTAAACCTTACCCAACAAAGTCTTTCACTTCGCCAGAGATGTCAAGCTTTTCTTGGCGCACCACCGTTTACCGTTCACCATTTTTTACCGACTACCGTTTTTACTCATATTTCAAGGTATCCACCGGATTGGCCAGAGAGGCTTTTACCGCCTGATATCCGATCGAAAGAAAACCAATCAGGAGGGCAATAATTGCAGACGATATGAAGAGTTCAATCCCCATTCCAGTACGATAAGGAAACTGCATCAGCCATCTTTTAACTAAAACATATGCAACAGGCCACGCAATGAGGTTCGATATGAGTACCAACCCGGCAAATTCCCTCGTCAGGAGAAAAACAATTCCAGAAATCGGCGATCCAAGCACCTTGCGTATCCCGATTTCCTTCTTCCGCTGAACAGCGGTAAAGGAAATCAAACCCAAAAGACCCATGGCCGCGATAACGAGAGCTAAGGCAGATAGTGTGCTGAACAACCTGCCAATTTGTTCTTCTTTCTTGTACTGGCTGTTAAAATGTGCATCGAGGAAAAAGGGTTCCAGGGGATTATCCGGAAAAAGTGCATCGAGTTGATGTTTGACAAATCCCATCGTATCTTTCAGGTCTGATGTCTTGAGCAGTAATGTGAGATGATAAAAACGGCCGGGATATATTTTCATGACCAAGGGACCGATTTCAGAATTCAGGCCTCTGTAATGAAAATCCTTCGTCACACCGATGATGTGGCGACGATTCCCATCTGGTCCGGATTCGATGATTTTGTCTATGGCCTCCTGAGGCGAAGGGTATCCCAGGGCCAAGGCTGCACTCTCATTGATGATAACCGCATCGTCCGGATCCGTTCGCATATGGGACTGAAAGGGTCTTCCTGCAGCCATTTCAATACCATGAAGAGGAATAAAGTCTGTATCCACATAAAAATGGCTCACGACCTGTCTCCGATTGTCTGCCTCATTGAGGCGGTAAATATACTGTGTATCAGAGATACCACCCAATGTGTGTGATGTCACCGATGCTCCGATGATGTTTGGATGTTTGACAAATTCATTTTTAATCATATTATAATTTTCACTGACCGACAAACCACCCCGAAGTGCAATCACCAATTTCTGTTCAGGATTAAATCCTAAATGTTGGTGCTTCATGAAGGTGATTTGCCGATAGGACAGGAGTGTACAAATAATAAGAACAATAGACACCGTAAACTGGCCCATAACGAAGAATCTTCTCAGAACAACACTCCGTCCCCCTAATCGAAGAGGTCCTGTGAGTGTCGTGACTGCCTTAAAACGGGAAAGGAAAATTGCAGGGTAGCTGCCAGCCGCGATACCCACGACTATCGTTATCCCAATCAATCGAAGAAGGATTGGGAATTTGTAAACATCCGTAAGCATGAAATCCATTCCTGAAAGGGTATTGAAGTAAGGAAGGATCGATCCTGCAGTGACCAGACTAAAACCAAAGGCCAAGAACGATAATATCAGCGAGTCTCCCATGAATCGAACAATCAGTTGTCCACGACGTGCCCCCACGACTTTTCGCATTCCCACCTCTTTGGCCCGGCTGGCAGATAGTGCGGTAGAAAGATTGACGAAATTCAAACAGGCAATGAGTAGGATGAGTACACCCACGGCAGATGTGATAACAAGATACAATGGATTACCTGGTGGCTCGGTTTCTTCATTGAGATGAGAATTGAGGTGTATATCTCGAATCCGCTGTAAAAAGAAGGTTTTAGAGTAACCCATTGCCTTTAGCCTCTCTCCCTGGTATTGATCTGCGATTTTCCGGATTTGTTGTTCAAACACATCCCGGTCTGCATTAGAATGAAGTCGGATATAGTTGTACACCATATTGGCGCTCCAGGACTGGGGCCACCGATTTCCTTCAAATTCTTTAAATGACTGTATGATTTCGTATTTAAGATGCGTATTCCTGGGAGAATCCTTGACAATGCCGGTGATCTCATAATTTTTCCTGTCAATTTCGATGGTTTTTCCAAGAACATCGATTGTGCCGAAATACTTTTGAGCGATAGTCTGAGTGAGCACAACGGTGTGAGGTCTGTCCAGGGCAGTTTCGGGATTTCCCTTGATAAACGGGATCGATAATATCCCGAACAGATCGGTATTCGTAACCATCTGATGGTGTTCATAGAAGACACGATTTCCATTTTTCACCAGAGGATACCGACCCATCCGTATTCGTGCGGCATGGGATACAGAGGGATAATTCTTCTTCAACAGTGGCGCCATCGGTCCGTAGGTCATGGCTTCCAGGCTCTCAGTAGTCCGGGTTTTAAATTCCTGAGCAATCCTAAAAATATAATCACCATTCTCATGGTAATTATCAAAACTCTTTTCATATGAAACATAAAGCATAATGAATAAAACACATGTAAGACCGATGGCGAGTCCCGATATATTTATAAACGAAAAACCCTTCCGCTTTATGATGGTTCGCCATGCTATTTTTAGATAACTTTTTAACATCATCATTCCCCACCTTATGAAGTTGAATAAATTTGATAGGATAAGTACGGTAATCTGAAACCAATACCATAAGGAAGCGGAAAAGGCACCTCTCTCCTTTACGAGTAATTTAAATCGTTCCTCGAACTCCTGCAAAGAGGATTCACGGATTGATTCACTCAATAGGTGACTGAGAATCCATTGGCGTATCGAAAAGTTATGATTCGTTTTAATTGCCATTTAATACTAATCTTTTTTTCGGGAATCGGGATTCGGAGCTCGGGTTTCGGGGAGTGTCCCGAATCCCGAATCACGAACTCCGAATCCCGTTCTATTCATACCTCAATGAATCGATCGGATTGGTACTGGCTGCTTTAATCGATTGATTACTCACCGTCATGAGGGCAATTATTAAAGTCAAAACTGTTGAAAGAATAAAAGTCCGGACAGAAATGTCTGTCCGATAGGAAAAATTCTGCAGCCACTTATGGGAGTAAATATATGCAACCGGCCAGGCAATGATATTCGAAAGCAGGATCCATTTTAAATACTCTTTTGTAAGGTGCCAAATGATACTCGAAACCGATGCGCCCAATGTCTTTCGAATCCCGATCTCTTTTGTACGTTGTTCCGCAGTATAGGAGACAAGACCCAACAATCCCAGACAAGCAATAAAAATGGCAAAAATCGAAAATAGTGTGAATATTTTTCCTGTCCTCTGTTCTGCAGTATACAGATTATCGTATTCGCTGTCAAAGAATGTATAATCGAACGGCTGCCCTGGCACGAACTGCTGCCACTTACTTTGAATATGATGAATTGTTTCATGAATATCCTCAGGAACGATTCTAATGGAAATATACCTTTGAGCCGTTGAAGTCAAACGAATGTTTAAAGGTCTGATCGCCTGATGAAGTGATTCGAAATGAAAGTCCTTCACGACACCGATGATCACAAAAGGGCTATCCTCTCCCGACGGGTCGGGATTGGTCTGGAAGATCATTTTCCCAATGGGATCCTCGAATCCAAATGTCTTAGAAGCCACCTCGTTAATCACAATAGAAGAAAATTCATCTGCAGACCGTTCACGGGAAAAATATCGTCCCTTTAACAGTCCCATGTCATAGGTATTTATGAAGTCTTCATCAGCATTTACATCGATCATCAGATGCATTTCCACATCCGACACATCCTCTCTGCGATAACCACTGCTCCCAAAACGCTTTCCGGGAATCGTATTGGAACTGGTTGCATGGGATACATGTGGATGTTTGAGTATCTCTTCTTTGAAAACATCATACCGATTTCCTAGGATCTGACCTCCCCGAATAAGAAGGATCTGTTCCTTATTAAAACCCAGTTTTCTGTTTTGAATAAAGACCAGTTGCCTGTAAACGACAAAGGTACTGATAAACAGGAAAATGGTTATACAGAATTGAAATACTACCAGGCAGTTTCTCAGCCACTTGTTTTTCTGGCCACATCTCGACCTTCCTTTAAACACAGTAACGGGCTTGAAACCCGCAAGGAATGAGGCAGGATAACTACCGGCCACGATACCCACCAATATGGCGATGCTCACAAATCCGAACATTACCGTTCCAGTTGAAATATTTCTCAAATCAAACGGTTTACCCGTGAGATTCCTGAAATACGGTATGACGAGTTGTACTAAAACAGCGGCGATAAAAAGTGCAATGAAACTGTAGAGAACCGATTCGCCAAGGAACTGCTTGGCGAGTTGTACCCGGTTTGAACCCAATACCTTTCTCACGCCAACTTCCATGGCCCGACCGGCAGATCGGGCCGTTGCCAGATTCATGTAATTGAAACATGCAATCATAAGGATAAAAACGGCAATGGCTGAAAACATGGTTACATAAGTGATTTCACTGTTGGCTTCAAGTTCAAAATCCAGGCTGGAATGAAGATGAATATCCGTAATCGGTTGTAGATGAAAGCCATAATGATTCCCCGATGCGATGAACTGGTCGTATGTCATGCCCAGGTCCTGCAAGATCTGAGGACCCATGTATTTGACTACCAATGCCGGAAATTGTCTCTCCACATGATCAGATGAATGGCCTTCCGAAAGAAGGACATACGTATAATAGGTGTTGGTAATCCATAACGGGCTTCGGCTGAAATCAAGAGAGATGAGAGATCCCAGGAAATGAAAATGAAAATGGGAATTATGAGGAATATCTTCCATCACACCGGTGATTGTAAAATCGTTAGTATTATTCAATGTAATCGTCTTCCCCACGGGATCATCATTGCCAAAATACTTCAAAGCCGTTGCCTGAGTAACGACAACCGAATTGGGCTGGATGAGTGCACTCGCCATATCTCCTCGAATCAAGGGAAAGGTAAAAATATCCAGTATACTTGCGTCAGCAAATAGAAATGTATCTTCTGTAAATTTTTTATTTCCATATTGAATATTCAACTGGCCGGGATTAAATATCCTGCCCGATTGGGTCACTTCCGGGAACTCTGCCAACAATGTTCGCGCCATGGGCGCCGGTGAATACGCCTGATTGATCTCATAGGTATTGATGAGTCCTCTTCCGTATACCCGAAAGATTCGATTGGCTTTCTCGTGGAACCGGTCATAACTCAACTCATCCTGAACCCATAAAAGAATCAAAAAACAGCATGCCATGCCAATGGCAAGTCCTGTAATATTAATGAACGAATACACCTTTTGTTTCTTGATGTTTCTTATTGCGATTTTTAGATAGGTTGTAAACATTGCAACCCTCCAGGAGATTGAATCATGAATGAAAGGCTGAATTAGAGAGATGATTTGAAACCAATACCAAAGGATAGCAACAAACCTGCCTCGATTCTTACGGATAAACTCAAACCGCTCTTCAAAATCTTCCAAGGCCGTATTGCGAATACTTTTCCTGAGTAGTCGCCTGAGAATACAACTACGATTATAATATTTCTTTTTCACTATTATACCCACTTGATAAGAATCCAATTCAATCGAGCTTTGGGTTTCGATTAACATCTCGAATCACGAAATCCGAATCCCGAATTCCGATCTATTCATATTTCAAAGTCTCCACCGGATTTGCCAAAGCGGCTTTTATGGATTGATAACTGACGGTTAAAAGGGCAATACATAATACCCCTATTGCAGAAATTAAAAATGAATCGACACCAATATTTGTTCGGTAAACAAATCGTTGAAGCCATTTATCAGCGAAATAATAGGCTGCGGGCCAGGCAATAATATTGGCCAGGAGGACCCATTTCACGAAAGATTTTGATAAAAGGAAATAAATATTGATGATCGGAGCACCCAGTGTCTTGCGGATCCCGATCTCCTTGGTCTTCTGTTCTGCCGTAAACACGGCCAGGCCGAAAAGCCCCATGCAGGCCACGACAACCGCTGTCGCGCTGAAATATCGGAAGATGTCACCGAGCCGCCTGTCCGCTCGGTGCAATGCCTCGAAGCTCTCATCCAAAAAGAAATAATCCAGGGGATAATCGGGGATCAACCGCTTCCATACCGATTTAATGGCCGTCAGTGCCTCGCCGTACCGACCAGCATCCAGTCGAACAGACAGGTAATCATGCTGCCGTATGGGCGTCACCAGTAAAATCATAGGGTACGCAGCCCTGTGAAACGAATAGAGATTCATATCGCTGATGACACCGATGATGGTGCCGCTGTGATCCCCACTTCTGGTCCTCCATTGGACTCGTTTACCCAATGCCTCCTCCAGGCCTGCATACCCAGCCTCAGAAACGGCCTGCGCACTGACCAGGCATTCTGCATTGGATGGACTGTCCATCTCACGGGTAAAATCCACACCATGTAGGATTTGAACACCATACGTATCGACGAATTCTTTATTGACAAAATATTGAGCAGGGGTCAAGTTTTTATCTGCACCCTCGAATGAGGCGGGATTATGATGCGTCCCGCGTGTGGGCACATGAGATGATGTGGTCATGTTGCGAATGGCCGGACACATCAGGAGTTCACTCCGCAGCGCCGTATAACCGGCCCTCGCTTCTCTGTTTAACGGTATGACCAGGATTTCATCACGACGATAGCCGGGATTGTGCGTCTGTATAAAACGCATCTGTCTGTGTGCGGTCAACGCACCGATGATCATCATCGTAGCCAGGACAAACTGAAAAATGACCAACCCCTCCCTGAGTTTTCTCTTCCAGCCGTCAGAGGGTGAACCATCCTTTAGCGCTTGAATAGGCGTAAAACCGGAAAGCACAAAGGCCACATAACTTCCTGAAACGATTCCCACAACCGCCATGATACTCATTATAGATGCCAACGGGATGACTCCGGTAAAGAAATGAAGTGTGGCCTCCTTGTCCGCAATCGCATTAAAGAGCGGAAGAAAAAGCGCCGCTAAAAAAAGGGCAAGAAGACCGCTCAGCAGACTAACCAGGAGGGATTCACCTAAGAACTGCCCCATGAGTTGTTTTCTCTGGGCGCCCACGACCTTGCGCAGACCTACCTCTTTGGCCCGCTTGAGAGACCGGGCTGTGGACAGATTGATAGTGTTGATACAGGCGATGACCAGGACAAAAACCGCTACCATGGAAAAGATGGTTACGGAGGCGATATTTCCATTCGGTTCAATCTCCGATCGGAGATTGGAATAGAGCCGAATCTTACGGATGGATTGAAGGTGATTGGTATACCAGGGATTTTCACCAAAGTGTCTTTTTAAAAAATCCGGTAGCCGGGATTCTACAGCAGCAGCTTGTGAAGCATTCTGAAGTAAGATGTATGTGTAGTGGAGATAGAGGCCCGTGAACTGCGTCAGGTCCTCTTTTTGATTCGTATAGGACGCTAAAAAGTTGAAATGAAAATGAGAGTTTCCCGGAACGTTCTCGGCGATGCCTGTAACATGGAGGACCATCATCTCTCCCGTGTTGTAAGGATCGACCTCCATGATCTTCCCTATGGGATCTTCATAGCCGAAATACTTATCCGCCATGGCTTCTGTTATCACGATAGAGTTAGGTTCTGACAAAACTTTCTCCGCATCCCCCCGAATAAGCGGAAAGGTGAATACTGTGAAAATACCGGGATCTGCGAAGAAAAACCGTTCTTCATAAAATTTCTTGTCCCCGTGGCCGATGTAGATTCTGGTACCCAGACCCATATTCCGAAACCGTACAAAATCCACAACCTCGGGGAATTCCTGTTTCAAGGCCGGTCCAGTACCGAATGTGCCGCTGGCATTAGTGGGAATACCGTCCCCAGAAGTGCTTGTCACTACCCGGAAAATTCGGTCTGCATTGACATGAAAATCATCGTAGCTCAACTCATCCTGAATATAGAGTACGATGAGCAGGCAGCAGGCCATGCCAATGGCAAGCCCTGCAATATTGATAAACGAATACCCTTTTTGTTTTCTCAAAATTCTTACAGCGATATTCAGGTAGCTTTTGAACATGGCAAACCTCCAATAAATTGAATCATGAATGGTCGGTAGAATGAAACAGATGATTTGATACCAATACCACATAAAAGCGGAAAACCTGCCTCTGTTCTCAGCAATAAAGTCAAACCGTTCCTCAAAATCCTTCAAGGCCGCTTCGCGAATACTGCTCCTGAGCAGTTGTCCGAGAATCCGTCTGCGGACAGAAAATTTCTTTTTCACTTTTATTCCCATGTGATACGAACTCCATTCATTCGGGATACGGGGTTCGGATTCCGGGGATCGGGCAACATCCCGAATCCCGAAATCCGAATCCCGAATCCCGATCTATTCATATTTCAAGGCCTCCACCGGATTGGCCGCCGCCGCTTTTACCGATTGCACACTCACGGTCAGACCCGATATAATCAATGCCACCACTGCGGCAAACAAAAACAGGAGGACACTTAAGTCAATCCGGTATGCAAAATTTTGCAGCCATCTGTTCATGGCAAAATAGGCAACGGGCCAGGCAATGATGTTCGCCAAAACCACCCAGCGGATGAATTCTTTGGAAAGCAACAGAATAATTTTGGGAACGGAGGCCCCCACCACCTTTCGGATTCCGATCTCCTTTGTCCGCTGTTCTGCCGCGAATGCGGCAAGGCCAAAGAGTCCTAAACAGGCGATGAGGATTGCCAGAATTGCAAAAGAGCTGAAAATACTCACCATTCTCTGTTCCGTGTTATAGGCTCTTTCAAACACATCATCGAAGAATGAGTAATCAAAGGGAAGGTTTGGTGAAAATTTTTTCATCACACTTTCCACATAGTCGATGGTTGCGGGAATGTGGATTGATTTTATTTTTATCGAAACAGTAGAATAGTCACTTGCATCTAAAAAGATATAGAGCGGATCAATCGGACGATGGAGAGAATGGTGATGAAAGTCCTTCATGATCCCCACGATCTTTCCGGTATCCCCTCTCCAATGCGTGAGTTTCCGGCCAATAGGAGATTCCCATTCAGCAACGCGAACGGCCGCTTCATTCACTAAGAACACAGATTTTTCATCGGACGGAAAATCCCTTGAGAAATTTCGTCCTTCGACGATCTGGATGTCGAAAAGGTCAATGAAATCATAGTCCGTCGTATTGTAAAAAATGGGGATGGGCTCATCAGGATTTCTGCCGGTCCAATCTCTCGATGTGAACGTATCAATATCATTGGGTAAACGGCCCGACGTTGAAACGGCCACAACATCCGAATATCGTAGCAGTTCTGTCTTTATCGCTTGTATGTTTTGGCGAACGGCTCTGTCACGTACACCTAATGTTATGATTTGTTCCTTACTGTAGCCCACATCCATGTTCTTCACAAAATCCAGTTGTTCTCTGACCGTTAAGGTACAGATGATGAGAATGATCGTAATCGAGAATTGAACCAATACAAGAATATTTCGCAGTGCCAAACCTTTAGAACTCTTTGTGAAAGCGCCGCTTAAGACAGAGATAGGCCTGAACCCGGAAACACGCATCGCCGGATAGCTGCCGGCAAATAGCCCTACAATGAACACGATGAATACCAGTCCTAAAAAGAATTGTGGATTGGCGACAGGATTGATACTGAGCTGCCTTTCCACCAGACTGTTAAAAGCCGGTAATGCCAGGACAATGATAATAAGAGAGAGAAACATCGCCAGAAAGGTCATAGCAACCGATTCACTCAAAAATTGTA
>Ga0114922_10001406_pt1 | contig 22915 bp, 20 predicted proteins | sample AartaG_FD_100975 | JGI IMG/M metagenome (GOLD analysis project Ga0114922, IMG submission 100975) | Deep subsurface microbial communities from Aarhus Bay to uncover new lineages of life (NeLLi) - Aarhus_00045 metaG | ecosystem: Environmental > Aquatic > Marine > Oceanic > Sediment | place... | reverse complement strand
TACTACGTGTGATAATTTCTTGAATACTCCCACATAACTAAAATAATCATTCCATTGTTCTTATGCAAAGCTTTTGAACATTACCACCTTCAAAGAAGGTGGTTTATCAAGTTTCAATTAAATCATGTATTTCCTTAGGCTTGAAGAAACCTAAAGACTTTCCATGATGTTGTTGCTTAGATTGAATATCGCACATAGATTCATCTACAAATTTCAATAGTATATTTTTTCTTTCACTCCAACTCCTATCATATTTAGTAGACAGATTTCTTACTTTTTTAAATATATTAAAATTCGGTCTATAACTTTCTGGTCTTTTGTCATTATGTTTAACTATATCAACATTAATGATTTCATATTTTTCAAATCGCTTTTCATTGGGTAACAATCTGTAATTTATAGGATATAGACGAATAAATCCTTTATTTAATACAATTCCAGCCACACATACGGTCTCTTGGTATTTTTTACTTGGGTTTGGATATGCTTTTACAGTGATAAGGATGTTTTCGTTTTTGTCAAACATATAGAAAAGCTCCCTTTTATAATAACCGTTAAAGGTGGATTATATTAATTTCCTCATCATTTACTAAATTCAAATAAGATGCTACTGTTTTCCTATGACAAAATCTAAAATCTTCTTCGTAACAAAAAATACACGTTTTATCATTTTTTAATATATTCACTAGAAAATTAAGCTCTTCATTTTGTTTTTCGAGATATTTTTTATATTTTTTAAAGAAACTATTATAGTTTTTATCTTTTCTTAATTTTTTTCTAATCTCAGGAGGACTGCCGAGTTTTTTTAAATGTATGTATTTTATTCCATTATTTGAAAAATACTTTATCATCTCATTTTTTGAAAACCCCTTTTTCCTTGATTTTGGATAATATCTTATGTCTATTAATATCTTTATGTTTTCATCTTTTAAAGTAGATGCAAAAGTATTAAAATCAGAATTTTCATACCCCAGAGTATATATTTCATTATTATTCATAATTTGATTCCATCAACATTCTCTATCGGTAAAGAAACACCTTTTTACATAAGTTAATAATTCATTTATCATATATTTGTCAATAACATATTTCTATTGATCACATATTTGAAAGTTCAGCCAGTTCGCAGTCCACTGGACATGAACCGGCTGTTTTTGCAAAAAATACTATGGACAGGTCACGCCTGAAGGCTGCGACCTGTCCAAACAAAAACATACCCAACCTGCATTTTAGCCCTCCTGAAATCAAATTGACTTTATCTCTATACTTTCATATTTTGGCATTTCCATGTATGTTTAATAAAGTGAAAGGATAGAGATGTTGAAACTGGCGGTTTTTATTTCGGGCGGCGGCACCAACCTGCAGGCCTTGATAGATGCCTGCCGGTCAAAGTTAATCAATGCTGAAATCAAAGCGGTTATTTCCAACAATTCCAAAGCCTATGGCCTTCAACGGGCAAAAAACGCAGGTATCGACACTTTTCATATCAGCAAAGTAAAATATCCCGATGTTGATAAATTGGCCAGCGTCACCTTAGAAGTTATGGAACAATTCGATATCGATCTAATAGTTCTGGCAGGTTATATGAAGCTTTTGCCTACCGTGATTGTCAAAAAATATCACGGACGGATTATTAACATTCATCCGGCGCTGCTTCCCAAATATGGCGGCAAGGGGATGTACGGTATGAATGTCCATAAGGCGGTTATAGAATCAGGCGATAGATACTCCGGGGCAACTGTGCATTTAGTCGATGAGCAATATGATAAAGGCGTTATCCTGATCCAGAGACGCGTTCCTGTCAAGGATGATGATACCCCGGAATCACTCGCCGCCCGGGTTCTCAAGGTCGAACATAAAATATTGCCAATGGCGGTTTCCCTGTTTATAAAATGAAAAAATATATTTTACTTTTTATTATTCTATCATTAATTACAGTACAGCGGGTATCGGTATACAGCGCAACATACATCCGTGAAATTGAAATAGTAAGATTGAACGTATTCGACAAAGAATTGGAAAATGGCGGCAATTTCATTTATCGGTTGGCTAATAAGTTTCATGTGGTAACCAGGGACCGGATAATCCGTCAGGAATTGCTGTTTAATAAAGGCGATCCGTTTGACTCCGAACATTTGGAACAGAGCATTAGAAATATCCGGACTCTGCCTTTTATCGGCGATGCCACAAGTAATATAAAATATGTTGCTGATGATTCAATCGATATCGAAATAATTGCCGAAGACTTATGGACTACTACTATTGGCATCTCCGGTGAGGGAGGCGGTGGACAATATAATTTTACTATTTATGCAAACGAAAAAAATACAGCCGGCCTGGGTCTGGGAATTGATGTAAATCTGCAGTTTACAACCGATGATGATAACGGATATCTGATCCAGATATCCGACAGACGTCTTATGGGAACCCGCTTAATGTATGACCTCATACTGCGTGATTTTTCATACAGCAGAGGATTTGGCGTTCTGCTGTACCATCCTTTCTATTCTCCTTATGCCAGGTGGAATTATGGCATATCCTTTAATGTTCAAGATGCCAAACAACGTTTATTTTATCAGGGGCAGGAATATTTCAGATATGATTATGATTATAAGGATTTCCAGGTTCATCTAAAACGAGCTTATGGCATGTATAATCGGTTTGAATCCGGATTATTATTTAAATATTGCCGTAATGATTACAGCGATAGACGGTCTGAATCTCTCGATTTTCAACTTATTCCCGAAAATGAGACTTTCAGCGGACCGGGTGTAAATTTAGCGCTTTCTATCAGACGATATTTTACTGCAACTTATCTCGATGAATTCGGCACAATCGAGGATTTGACCGAGCATGCAACTATAAGAGCAACTTCAATCTGGTCGGGTCCCGCGTTCAATGGCGATTACGAAGCAACTTATCTGGAAGTTGAATCAGGTTTTTTCTTCAGACCAACTCAAAATCTTTATGCGGGCTTTAAGAACACGTATTCGAATTTTATTGCCGGTTCAAGCAGGGAAAGAATCACCAATACTATGCAATCGATACTTTATTACAAACCATCGACTTATCATCTTCTGGCCGGGCGGTTTTTCTCTCATTTCGCTTGGAGACAGAAGCCTAGTTACCAGATTGTTCTCGGCGGGATAAACGGTTTGCGGGGCTATCCCGACCGCTATTTCGAGGGCGCCAAGCTGGCTTTGATGAACGCTGAATATCGTATCTTTACGCCGGTTCAGATATTAACCGTCAGTCTTGGCGGGGCAGCCTTCTTCGATGCCGGTTATGTCTGGGATGACGGCGAGAGCGTCGATATCACTGATCTTAAAAAAGATGTTGGTTTGGGTTTAAGGTTTGGTCTAACCAAATCCTCAACTGCTCGTATCGTATGTTTTAATGTCGCTCGGGCATTGGATCAGGATCACTGGTATATTTCATTTAGAACAGGGAACCTCTTTGGTCTGGCAAGATACCAATAAATACAGCAGAAATTTCTGGCTGTTTTTAGTATCTGTAACCATTATCAGGTTGATTGTGGCATTATTGCTTGATCCTGCTCCCCAGGAGGCATACTACTGGAACTATTCCCAGCATCCCGATCTCTCATATTTCGACCATCCGCCGATGGCCGCTTACCTGATATATCTTTTCACAGGCATTTTTGGCGACAATGCTTTCGGGATACATTTTTCAGCGGTATTTATTTCCTTCATTCTGTCGCTGGTTATGTTTTATTCTGCAAAACTGCTTTTTGATATCAAAACGGCTTTCTGGACCGTTGTTGTCGGTTCTACCACTTTCATTTTTGCCCTTGGCGGAATAATAATCACCCCGGATGGTCCTTTATTGCTGTTCTGGTTTCTGATGATGTTTGCTTTTTACCAGGCTGTTTCAAGCAATAGAATCAACTGGTGGCTTTTGACCGGCATTTTTGCCGGCGCCGCTTTTATTTCAAAATATCCGGCGGTTCTGGCATTTATAGGAGCTTTTCTATACATGATAACCCACAGGCAGAGAAGGAAACTGTTTCTATCGATTGGTCCTTACCTGTCGCTTTTCGCTTTTGTGATAGTCTCTTTGCCGGTTATAATCTGGAATTACCAGCACGATTGGGCAAGCTTCAGTTTTCAGAGCGGACGGCGAGCATCGGAGGCTGTCGCCATTCGTGCTGATTACTTTTTCGGTTTTCTCGGGTCGCAGATAGGCGTGCTGGGGGTCTTTATGATGCCTCTTTTTATCTGGGGAATTTGTAAGGCGGTCAGCAAAATTAAGGATGATCCCCGGCTGGCGCTTTTTTTCTGGTTTGCCCTGCCGACCCTCCTGGTTTTTCTGCTGGTATCGCCATTTCATTATGTGAAAATGAACTGGCCGGCGCCGGCTTACCTGTCCGTTCTGCCGATAACTGTGTATCTGTATTTTAAATATGCATCACGAGCCTGGAAAGCATATGGAAAGTTTGCGCTTATATTCTCTATAGCCGCAACTTTGATAATCCATGTTATAATTCTTCTGCCGAATATTGGGTTTGGCAGAGCCGACACGATACATGGTTGGCGGGAATTAGCTGTCAGGGTTGACGAAATCAAAGCTGATTTATCAGATGAGGGGGAACTGTTTATCTGCGGTTATGAATACAAGACCGCCTCAGAACTGCGGTTTCATCTAAGCGGACAGCCGGAAGTGTATTCGAATAATATCGTCGGCAGAGGAGGACTTGCTTATGATTTCTGGAGCGACCCCAACGACCTGGTCGGGCAAAACTGCATTTTCGTATACGATGATAGAAACAAATTCTGGGGTTCGCCGCCGCTTTCTGATTTCTTTGAACGGGTCGATGATCCGGAAATTGTAACTGTAGAAAGGGGCGGAAAAAAAATTACTGACTTCTACATCTATCAATGCTATAAATATAAGGGGATAACATGATAAGCGTGATGAAAACAGATCTTGGGGATGTTAAGCTGTTTAGCAGGGGCAAGGTCCGGGATATTTACGATCTTGGCGAACAGTTGTTGTTTGTCGCCACCGACCGGATTTCGGCTTTTGATTGGATTTTGCCGAACGGCATTCCAGGTAAAGGCAGGATATTAAACACAATGTCGGTGTTCTGGTTTGATTACACTCGCGATGTCATAGATAACCACCTTATAACCGCCGATTTTGATCGTTTCCCGGATGAATTAAGACCCTACCGTGATCAGCTTGAGGGCCGATCGATGATAGTAAAAAAAGCAAAACGCATCGATATCGAATGTGTTGCAAGGGGGTATATTATCGGCTCTGGTCATAGAGATTATTTGAAAATCAAGCCTGAAAACGGAAAAGTAAATTTACATGGCAGTCTGCTGCCGCAAGATTTGAAACTTGCTGACAAACTTCCCGAAACGGTATTCACTCCGGCCACCAAGGAAGAGGACGGCCATGATGAAAACATCAGCCTTGACAAAATGGCCGATATGATCGGCAAAGAGCTGACCGAACAACTGAAAAACGTCACAATCGAGATATACAACAAAGCCGCCGAATATGCCCTGACCAGAGGGATCATAATCGCCGACACAAAGTTCGAGTTCGGTTTCATTGACAATAGGCTAATCTTGATCGATGAGATACTTTCACCCGATTCCTCGCGTTTCTGGCCGTTGAATTCATACCAGCCGGGCAAAAATCCCGAGAGTTTCGACAAGCAGTTTGTGCGTGATTACCTGTCGGGCTGTGATTGGGATAAAAACTCTGAACCGCCGGCATTGCCGGAGGATATAGTAACTAAAACATTACAAAAATACAAGGAGGCCTACCGCTTACTGGTAGGAAAGGAAATTGATTAAACGTGGATTAATATCTGTCTATGACAAAACCGGGCTGGAAAACCTCGCCGGTTATTTGAATAAGCAAAGAATCGAGATTATTTCATCAGGAGGAACTTACAAAGCAATCGATAAAGCCGGCATACCGGTTAAAAAAGTCAGCGATATTACCGGAAGCGCCGAGATACTGAGCGGCCGTGTAAAAACGCTTCACCCGGCAATCCATGCCGGCATCCTGGCCCGGTCAGACCAGCTTGATGAGCTGGCATCGCATAATCTAAAGCAGTTTGATCTGGTAGTCGTCAATCTTTATCCGTTTGAGAAAGTTATCGCTGACGGAGCCGATCTCGACGAAGCTCTGGAAAATATCGATATCGGCGGTCCGACAATGCTTCGCGCGGCGGCTAAGAACTTTCCGCGGGTTACCGCAGTCTGCGACCCGAACGATTATAATAGCTTAGTCCAAAATATCGAAAACAACTCGGGCGATACAACGCTCCAGTTCAGACATAGCTTGGCTTTGAAAGTGTTCTCTCGTACTACTGCCTATGATAACGCAATCGCTGAATATTTAGCCAAACAACAGAATACCGAAAGTGAAACTGAGCAATTTGCCGAAACCATATCATTCTCATTGCAAAGAAAGAAAACATTGAGATACGGCGAAAACCCTCATCAGGACGCGACGCTTTATATCGATTCCGGTTATACCGGCAACTCACTTGCCGATGCTCGTATTCTGTCCGGCAAGGAATTGTCGTTTAACAACCTGTGGGATCTGGAAGCGGCATTGCAAATGACGCTCGATTTTGATGAGCCTTTTGCGGCGGTAATCAAACATACAAACCCCTGCGGCGCCGCAGTAGCCGATAGCCTTGCAGAGGCATATCGCAAAGCGCTGGAATCCGACCCGTTATCGGCTTTCGGATCGATCATTGGCCTAAACCGTATTGTTGATATCGAAACCGCCCGTTTGCTTCACGAAACCCGTTTCATCGAATGTATCCTGGCCCCCGATTACGAACCGGAAGCGTTACAACTGTTAAAAAAGAAGAAACAGCGGCGGCTGATAGCTGTTAGCGAACTGAAACACTCCCCCAAAAACAACTTTGACATTCGAATCATCTCCGGCGGTGCGCTTCTGCAGACAAGGGATACAATTGATATCAAATCTGATGATTTAAAAACGGTCACTAAAGTTAAACCAACAGATGAGCAGATCAATGACCTATTGTTCGGCTTTAAGATGGTCAAGCATGTTAAATCGAATGCGGTTCTTATTTGTAAAAACGGCGCCACTGTCGGTATCGGTTCAGGTCAAACGAGCCGTGTCGATTCATCGATTATCGCAGTCCGCAAAGCAGGCGACCGGGCTAAAGATGCGGTTGCCGCCTCCGATGCCTTTTTCCCGATGCCGGACGGGCTGGAGGTCTTAGCCGAAGCCGGAGTCAAGGCGGTCATTCAACCGGGGGGCAGTAAGGGCGATCCCGATGTCATCGCCGCCGCCGATAAGCTTGGCGTGGCGATGGTGTTCGCCGGATACCGGCATTTTAGGCATTAGGAGGAAGGTTTTTCGAGCGACCCAAAAACACGAGAACATTTAAAATAATAGGCGCAGCACAATACTGTCTATTTTCTTTTGTATCTCAGCAAGTGATTTAAAACCGGGATACATGTTATGAGCTTTTTGCGACAACAATGACAGTGTATGGTGCAATTTAATATTTTCATTATACTTGGATATTTTTATGTTTTCTAAAATATCTATTCCTCTCTGCAGTTCAAGAGTATATCCCTCTATAATATCAGTAACAGGTTTTGAGTTAAGCATAGCACATAAATAATGAGCTTCATATTTATTATAAAGAGGACAAAATAACACTTTTGAATCTGGTATTATTAACTTGCCTTTCAAAGGCATGGTTGATTTATCTGAAACCACGCATGAAATCATATTTTTATTCTGTTCACGCCAAACAACTTTCCATGGTGAAAAAGTATAAATACCAATATTATCCAAAAAATAGAAGGGATCTTTATTTTCATCAAAAAATTTACTATTACGTTTTCTAGTGTCAAATAGGACTTTTCTAAAATATGAAAGCCACTCGTATGTAGCTGTATACTTTACTTTTAAATCTTCCTCAGTAATTGCATTATGTACTCCCTTTTTCTTTTCATGTGGCATTAAAACATAACAAAAACTATTTATTCCGTATCTATCAATGTTACGACCACTAATCAGTGGATAAACAAAAGTATCTTCAATAAGACCTTGATACTCTCCCATTTTTTTTACTTCTTTAAGTCTTCCCCTTGCTAATAAGTTACATATTTGTACTCTTTTTCCTCTCACGATTCTGGGCTCTTTTAATAAATACACACCCTTTGCTCCTAACGGCTCCAGTCTTTTGCGCCCTTTATATGCAGATTTACCTATGGCTTTTCTTATCTTTTCCATCTCATTTTCAGGTAATGTTAGCCAAGGAGTTCTCAAAGATTTTTCATTATCAACACCACCTATAGGGATCGCTATTAACTTCGCTATCTCAACTTTTCGATTTACTTCTGTTAAAGTATCTGATTCCTTAATCTTTTCCTTGGGTGTCCAGACATAATAAGGCACTGGATATTTTGTTTTTTCCCCTTTCTTTAATAACATGACAGAAGTACGATTTGTTACTTCATTAAATGGTTTTATTGCTACCATATCTACAACTTTTTCTACTTTAAGAGAAGCTCGAACATTATCTCTTGTTATTTCAAATTTTCGAAATCCTTCACCACCTTTTTTTGATTTGAAAAATGACTGAGAAATAACAAAACAAAGTTTTCCAGCCATCTTTAAATAATGATCTGCGCTAACATATGTAAAAGCCATCGCAAAATCATCATGAGTGGTTTTCTTATCATAAGCTGTTTTATTAAAAATATCATAACTTAGCCATATAGGAAGTGTCAGTTCACGATAAGATTTAGACATTGATTTCCAACTAACCCAGGGGGGATTTCCTACAACAAAATCAAATTGATTTTCAGAATATACCGGTGCAAAGGAATTTTTTAAGATAGGTATCCATAAACCATTTTTGTTAATCTTAGTTAATTTTTTAATCTTTCTGAAAAGTTTAATTGTAACATCTTCATCTATATCACTGTGATTAATTTTAATCTTTCGAAGGAATTCGTCATCTTTAAAATTGTTTTTTATTGCTAAGCCAATAGTGTCTAAAATATTTTCTATTTCATCTCTTGTTTTTAAGGCAGGTACTTCAAAAGTACCGCATATTGTATCTATTTTAAAAGTGGATGATTCTTCTTTTTGAGTAGCATGAACCGTTGGTGTTAGAATTGAATCACACTGATATACAGGTATTTTTACAGTAAAGTCCAATTCTGAAAGGTCGCCTAATGCAAGTAAATAATTAGTTTTTGATGCGATTACAGAAATGGGATTCAGATCGAAACCAACAACAGTAGATAGTATTTTTTTGATTATAGTTTTCCTTTCAGTGCCTTCATTATAAAGTATTTTTTTTCTGATTGCTATTGTTAGAAATGTCCCTGAGCCACACGCAGTGTCAAGAAATGTTTCCTCTAATTTTCCTGTAAAACCAGATGTATCAACAGCAAATTCCGAAAGCCAATCAGGTGTAAAATACTCACCCAAAAGATGACGTAAGGCTTGTGGCATTAGACTATGGTAGGTTTCCTTTACCATGTCCGCTATCAATTCAGGTTTTGTTACAGATGTTGTAACTTCTAATTCCTCAAGTAGTGCTATTACCTCTCTCAGCATTTCGGACATTCCATCATTCCAAACATATATCCACCACTCAAAAAATCCGGTTTCGAAAAAATTTTCTATTCCGAAATTCTTAAAACTCTCTCCATGCAATGTCGCTATAACTCTTTTTTTGAATTTTTCATCATTAAGTGTTAATATTGTTTTTTGTGTAGAGAAAGGATTAAGCAAAGTAGAGAATAAATTTGAAACAAGTAATTTTAAAATTATATTATAATAAGTATGGATAGAAAAAATAAGCATCTTCATATCAATTATTTCATTTCCACTAAAGCCGTTTTTTTCTCTATATTTTTCAGTTATTTCATGTTTTATATCACTAGTTGAGGTATTTATATCGCCATATACTTTGCCAAATACTCTATCCCACTCACCATATAATGTTTCAACATGTGTATTTTTTTCCTTTAATCTATTCGAAAGCAATGAATAGATGATCTTTAAGTGTTTTTTAAAATGATAACTCTGTTCACCAAAACGTCTAGAAACATTTTCAGGGGTTAGTGGAGCACGCGGAGAAATTGATCTTAAATACAAAAATAAAAAACGTAGGCCGTTCTTTATATCCCTCCTTCCACTTGCCTCAAAAATACCATCTAAATGATCTGGTATCCAAGAAGGGCATTTTTCAGCCATTCTATTTTTATAATGAGATATTTTAATTTCTTTATTAACGTTATATACATATCGAACAAATATAAAAGACTTGCCATCAAAGCCTATACCAATTTTAGTTGACAAGTTTTTAAGAAAATCTTCCAGATTTGTAGATTCATCTATTGCTATTGACACCAAGTATTCTATCAGCCCTCCTTTTTCTTTTCTTCCATTTATGGATTCTTTAATACCTCCTTCTTTTTTAAAATAGAATGGCTTTTTAAACTCAAAAACAATATTATCAAATAGTGAATCTATACGACCTCCAGTAAGTACAACTTTTTCGTTCTGCATTTTTACATTAACACCAACTTCCTTTGTTAGATTCCTTAAAAAAGTATATGTAGCCAACCTAACATCTTCTTCTGTCTTTGCTCCTCGTAATTCAGCCTTCAAGGCATTATTGTATCTCTCAGCCTTATCTTGACCAATTATTATACTTCCATCTTTAAACGGTTCTCTACTTTTCATTTTGTATTTTTTATTTATTCTTACGCGGTTTATTTGTAATAGTCAAGCACAAATACCCTATCCCCTTCTTTCTTCATTGTCATATTATTATTAGTAATATACTAATTTTTCTTTTAGATCAAGTCAAATCGTTCCTTCCAAATATGTTTCATGCAGTGTTGGTAATCCCCTTCACGTTGCTTTCATGCATTATAATGAAAACTTACCCATTATAAATACATCTACCTATTCTTTAAAATCTTCCCTGATTCTGACTTTGGAAGGCTATCGACTATTTCGATATATTTCGGAACCATTAAATCCTCGAGGTTTTCCCGGCAGTGTTTGAAAATGTCATTTATTGTGGTCTGCGAGTTTTTACATAGGACGACCTCGGCCTTAATGGCATTGCCCATTATTTCATCCGGAACAGGCGTGACCCTCGTTTCGACTACATCCTCTATCTGATATAAAACGTTTTCGATCTCCTTTGGCGAAACTCTTTCGCCGCGAACCTTTATGATATCATCCATACGCCCTAAAAAGTACAGGAAGCCGTCTTTATCTATTCTGAATAAATCGCCGGTATAAAGAACTTTCTCCCATGGATACCGTCCTGTTTTAAGCACCTTAGCTGTGCCCTCGGGATCATTCCAGTAACCCTGCATAACATTAGAACCCCTGACAACCAATTCACCTGTGCCGTCTTTCTCGATAAAATTACCCTGACCGTCAACCACAAAAACCTCGGTGTTGGGCATTGGAATGCCCACAGAGTCTGGTTTTTTGTTAATTAAATCCGGCGGCAGGTACGAAACCCTTTTACATTCTGTCAGACCATACATTGAATATATTCGTGCATTCGGAAAAATCTTTTCAAGACGCGGAATATAGCTTGGCGGAAGAGCCGCTCCGGTATTGGAAATATATCGAATGCTTGTTAAGCCCTCTTTTTCAAGTTTATTCAGTTGCAGGAAAATAGCCATGATAGTAGGAACACACGGCAAACCTGTTACTTTTTTTGACCGTATCAACTTGATAAGCTCGAAAGGATAGCCGAATCTCCTTTCCAGAACCAGGGTGCCGGAGAACAGGAATGTCATTAAAACCTGGTATAAGCCATAATCGAAAGATAACGGCAGCACACTCAGAATAATGTCTGAGCTGACATTCTCCAGATACTGAGTGATCGATTTAGCCGCTGTTACCATATTGCGGTGAGTGAGGGTGACGCCTTTGGGATCACCGGTGGAGCCGGATGTATATATGATTGCGGCAAGATCAAGGTCGACAATGTTGATTTTGGGTGACGGTGCATCATCATTGACAATGTCGCCAAATGCCCTGGATAAACGCGAGTCGCCATCGACCGTTATTATTGTGGGAAGATCGAGTTGTTCTTCGAATTCAGACAGCATACCGATCTTGGAATTATCTGTAATAATGAAAGCGGGAGAGCAGTTTTTAAGGATATACAAAAGCTTTTTGGGTTTTGTCGTATGGTTCACAACAGAAAAAGCGCCGCCCGCCATCAATGTTCCAAAAATTGAAATTACGGTTTCAGGAGAATTTTCCAGATAAATTATAACCCTATCGCCCTTTTTTATTCCGTTTTCTAAGAAAAAATTGGCCAGGTTGCCTGAAAGCTGGTACAATTGTTTATAACTAAAATCCGATTTCTCGAAAATCAAAGCCGTCTTGTCCGGATATTTCTGTGCAGAGTTTTTTAAAAAATCACAGACTAGATTTAGATTCACGCCTATTTACCCTCCATCCGGCAGACAACTATAATGATTATTACTAATATACAATCGTCAAGATAAGATGCAAGCTTAGATATTTCTTGACATATAAACCCATACAAAATATCTTAGCTAAAAATAGAGCAATACTTTAAATAATACTTTGATTTTTAGCCAAGTATTAATTTTGCCAGTCAAATTAAAGGATATAAATATTATGGTAGGTGTTCTATTCTGATTTAATTAAAAAGGCGGTCAGATATTACTCCAACCGCCTTTTAATATTTAGTAGCGCCTTTTCTTTTTTGTTGCCTTTTTCTTTGCCACTTTCTTTTTTGGTAGTTTCCATCCTTTGTGGCTAGAGCAGAATTTCGCTGGTGGTGTGGCCATGCGTTTACATCTCTTGCCATCCTTTGTCATGGCTACGCAACGAACTTTCCTTTTGGCTGCTTTCTTCCTTGCTGGCATCTGCAATCCTCCTTCAATTAAGTGTTAAACCTTCATCCAGCTACTGTTTTTTATCTTATTATGACAGCATGTGTCAACACTTTATTACTATTTTTTAATAAGTATTAATAATTGGATTGAATTTATAGTTCACTTTGTATATTTAATGAGCAAATAATACATGATTAACGGATTATGAAAATGAAGCGTCCAAACAGAATAAGAAATATCGGCATACATCCCGGCAAAAGAGGTATAAAGATACCTCGAAAGAAAAATTTTGAACCGGTTATTCCAACACACTCGGGAGTAAGCGTTCGTTCGCAATATGAAAAGATATGTGCTGATTATCTTTATCAACATAAAATAAAATTCCGGTATGAACCACTGATATTACTGGAAGGGAAACAGTATCGCCCGGATTTTTTTAACAGACTATAATATTTTTATTGAGATTTGCGGCTATAACCATATGCCGTATTATCGAGATCGAGTCAGGCGGAAGATTCATCTTTACAGGAAGCACGATCTGCAAACAATCTTTATTCAATATAACGGAAATGGTTCCTTAAAGAAAATTATTGCCCGTGAACTGGACAAAGCAGGGATTAAACCCGGCGTTTGTGACTTATAATGTTGTCACAAGCATTATGATTAAACAATCACATTTAATCATATAAAAAAACAGGTTTAACATTTCAGCGACTCAATAGCTCTTAACTGCTTTAAACCCAGATTTTGCATTTAAACAATTATAAATAACAAGTAACGTATTGCAACTCCACGCGCAGGGGCGTCCGCCGTGGCGGACGCCCCTGCGGCTGTAAGTTTATATCCCGCTGAACTGAACATCTATAAAGCGCAGGCTGGGTCTGCGCATGGATGAATATTCATATGGATCGTTGCCGACTTCTGCTAACTGATTCCAAAAATCCACCAGATTGCCGGATATGTTCATTTCGTTCACCGGTTTTATTTTTTCTCCGTTTTCAATATACTTGCCAATAATTCCATAAGAAAAATCACCGGTAGTGGGATTGGAATTTCCGCCGATGAAATCAGTTACCAGGATGCCCTTTTTCATTTCCTTAATCATCTCATTGGCAGGTCTCGAACCGTAATTAAAAACGGTATTGGTCGCTGAACCGATAGTGGGTTCCATGCTTAATTTCTTGCCGTAATAGTTGTCGATATAAAATGACTTCAGCACGCCTTTGTCTATCATGACTCTCCGTTTTGTTGCCATTCCCTCAGAATCAAATGTCCTTGAGCCAAGACCTGTCTTGATAAATGGGTCATCGATGACTGTAAGTTTATCCGAGGCTATTTTCTGCCCCAGTTTGCCTTCCAGAAAGGAGCTTTTTTGCTGAAGCGATCTGGCTTGCATAGGACCATATAATGCGTAAAGAAGCCTGCTTGCGGCTCGGTTTTCGACAACCATATCGTAAGCGCCGGATTCCATTTTTGATTGTCCAATTTTATCAAGGGCACGCCCAACTGCAGTTTTTGCCAGCGTCTCCGGTGATGCTAAGTCCTTAAAAAACCTGACAGTTCGCCAGTCCCAGTCTGATGGGCGACCCTTCTCGCCATCTCTTACAGTAACCTCAACACCGCTGGAGAAACTGGTACCGATACGTTCACCTTCAAATCCATTACTTTGAACTTTTAGCATTTCATAAAACGAATCCGAATAATAAGCGGTGCAGGAAATGATTTTATCGCTTCGACTCAGCGTAAGGTCCTCAATTTCTCCGGCAATATCGACTCTCTTGCTCGAGGTTACCTTTTCATATGCGGAATCGAATAGCTGCAGGTCAATGTCCTTCCTGCCGGCATAGTATTTCGGATCGGGGAGAGAGCGGTAGGGGTCTTCAGTTAGATATTTAGTCATAGCCACCGCTTCACCGATAAACTTGCTTAGCGTTTCCTTTTTTATATCATTTGTCGAATGTGATGAATAACGATTATTGGCATAAACGGACAAACTCAGAGAATTTTGAGTCGATTCCTTTAGCTTATCCAGTTTTCGATCGCGAAATTCGATTTCAATGTTCCTTTGGTTTACAATATTAACAGCCGCATCATCTGCGCCGGACTTCCTGGCCTGGGCAACAGCCCAATTGGCTAATTCTGATCTGTCTTTTCTATTCATAGTTAAATCCTGTTTTTCCAATTAATAATTTATCTTATTCCCAAATAGCAGTCCACTCTATGAGTTGATTCCGCCGACGGTTATTGAAGATACTTTACAGGTCGGAAGACCATCCGAAACCAAACACCACTGACCGTCCTTGCCGCAGTAGCCGCCTCCCTCGAACAACTTGAGGTCATCGCCAACCATGACGATTTTTTTCAACACATCAGGACCATTACCAATGATATTGACATCTTTAACGGGTCTGGTTAGTTCGCCATTTTCAATCATGCGGCCTGTCTGAACATAGAAAGTGAAATCACCCGCGCCAATACGAACCTCACCGTTCGTAAAAGTTTCTGTGTACAAACCCTTCTTGACACTTTTAATTATTTCTTCTTTTGTGTGCGGGCCGGGCAGCATGTATGTATTTCTCATTCGGGGAATAGGAGGATAACGAAAAGTTTCTCTTCGGCCATTTCCAGTCGGTTCCACTTTGTAGTGTTTCGAGCTTATACGGTCATGCATGTAACTTTTTAAAATACCGTCTTTAACAAGGTAGGTTACTTCCGTGTCATTAGCTTCATCATCCACATTAAGAGAACCACGATAGTTAAGATTGGTGGCGTCATCGACGATTGAAACGAAACTTTCGGCTACCGGTTTGTTTATCTTGTCAGCGAAAATTGAGACGCCTTTCCTGTTGAAATCCGCTTCCATGCCATGTCCGATCGCCTCATGCAATAAAATCCCGGAGTTGCCGGCGGCAAGAACAACCTCCATTTCACCAGCATCAGGTTTGACAGCGTCGAACAGGTCAACAGTCCGTCGTACGGTTTCACGAGCCAGGTGATCCACTCTCTCCGGCGTATAGTATTCGATTCCCGCTCGTGGACCCAGACCATAGTAACTCTGCTCGCGTTTGCCATCCTGTTCTGCGATACAGGTAACGCTGATAGACGTCATAGGCCGGTAGTCACATACTATTTTCCCCTCGGAAGTTGCAATAAGAACATATGAACTTTCATCCTCAAACCAGATACGCGATTTAATGATACGATTATCCAGCGTGAAAATATTATCGTTGATTCTCTGGAGATAGGGAATCTTTTGATCGATACTGATATCTTCCCACAATTTTTCAACAGGATAGTAATTAGGAGTCTTATGAAATTTTAATTCTGCCGGCGGAGCATTTTTCGCTTGATCGGCGATATTTGCGGCTGTTTTCGCCGCCAGTTTCATTGCTTTGGGCGTTATCTCCTCAGTAAAAGAATAACCGGTCTGCTCGCCTTCGATAACACGGATACCAACTCCAAAGTCGACATTGCTATAGGCTCGATTCACAGCCTGATCCTCAAGGCCGATCCAGTTGTTAATCCGATGCTGGAAGAAAACATCACAATAATCTCCGCCTCGATCGAGAGCAGCAGCCATCACCTGGCGGATAGCCGATTCATCAACGCCAAAGTGGGAATAATAATCGCTTAGTTTACCTTGAGCCCCCGCTGGCGCCGCAAACGCCGAGATAGGATTTACTTTGAAATATATCGGGATAGTGGCAAGTGCAACCCCTGCAGCTCCTGTTTTAATAAACTTTCTTCGTGTCATTTCAGCCATATTATTTCTCCTCCATTAATGATATTTCAGATTCGCCATATTCTGAGCTGTTTTAGATATACTCATATATTAATTTATACGATTTTTCATGACTATGTATGCATTTTTTTTAAAAAATTAAACTATGTCGGTAATAAATCAAGAAATGCTTTTCGGCCTTTCAGGCATTTACGACAACATGAATACCATATGAACAAACTTGCATCTGTCCAATTAATATTATAATTTGTTTTTTATAAGTTAGATTTTTGATAACAAGGAGCAGGTTTATGAAAAAAGCAGTATTTATAATTCTGATCGGAGTAATACTTTACACATACAGCAATTTTAATAACTGTGTTTTTGCCCAGCAGACGGAGGAGATACCCGATTCAATTGCTGGTTTGCTTGATGATGGTCCGTATGTTTACTGGCAACAGCCAACTTCTGCTATGGTGTTTTATAATTGCGCCGGGGAAATTATTATAAAAGAATTTGAAAATACTGAAACCGTAAGATTCGATGGCTTCTGCTCTGATTCTAACATTACCTATATGCTGCCTGTACAGGCACCATCAATTGAGCCCTGCATATATAAAGGAGTATCTGAGATATTTGCCATCAGCGATATTCATGGCGAATATGATATTTTCAAAGATATTCTGCTCAACAGCGGTGTAATCGATGAAAATTTACACTGGAACTGGGGGAATGGTCATTTAGTCGTTGTCGGCGATATTTTTGACAGAGGGGCTAAGGTTACAGAATGCCTCTGGTTGATTTACAGTCTGGAGCAGGAGGCCAGACAAAAAGGCGGTCGTGTTCATTTTCTTCTCGGTAATCACGAATTAATGGTACTAAGAGGCGATCTAAGATATGTTCACAAGAAATATATAAAAGGAATCGCACGCAAAAGAAGAATCAGTTATGAGGATTTATATGGACCGGATATGGTGCTGGGCAGATGGCTTAGAACCAAACCTACCGTAATAAAATTAAATGATATACTATTCGTCCATGCTGGTATAAGTCCGGATATAATCAGTCGAAACTTATCTATGGAATACATTAACGAACAGGTTCGCAATAATATAGATGCTCGATCCACTAAAGTGGCATTTGATGAAGAATTAAAATTTCTCTATAAAAGTAACGGACCTTTTTGGTACCGCGGTTACTTAGAGGATGAAGATTATATAAGACTCACCCAAATCCAGGTTGAGGAGATTCAGGATTATTTTGATGTAAGCGCCCTGGTGATAGGGCATACCGGAGTGGATCAAGTGAAGAGTATGTATGACAGACGCGTTATTGCAATTGACATTCCTTATGAGAGCCTGTTTTGTTTTCAGGCTTTGCTATATAAAAACGATACTTTTTACAGGGTCTACGGCTCCGGCGAAGTAGAAAAATTACACTAAACGCCTTTTCTTCTATGAAAAGGATATCTTCAAAGGACGATACATGAGATTCACTAAAGCAATCGTTCGCACACCATGCAAGGAAATGATCAACGGTCTCTCAAATTCAAACCTTGGCAGACCGGATTATAATAAAGCGCTGGAACAGCATTCAAGATACATTGATGCCTTAAGGAGTTGTAATCTTGAAGTAATCGTATTAGATGCGGATGATAATTACCCCGATTCGGTGTTTGTGGAGGATACCGCCCTGTTAACGCCGCAATGCGCGATAATTACAAATCCAGGCGCTGCTTCCCGACGCGGCGAGGTCTATGAGATTAGTGAAATACTTAAAAACTATTTCAGCAATATCGAACATATTCAGGCCCCCGGGACAGTTGACGCAGGCGATATCATGATGGCTGGATCTCATTATTATATCGGTTTGTCTGAGCGTACAAATAACGATGGAGCTAACCGGGTAAGTAAAATACTGGATAAATATGGAATGACAAGTTTGATTGTCCCAATAAAAAATGTGCTGCACCTCAAATCCGGGATTGCATACCTTGAAAACAACAATCTTGTCGCCTGTGGTGAGTTTATGAAAAACACAGAATTTCAAAAATTCAATATCATTGAAGTTGATGAAAATGAATCTTACGCTGCTAACTGCGTTTGGATAAATGGAACGGTATTGATAGCGCAGGGATTCCCTAAGATAAAAAGGGCAATCCAATCTTACGGGTATAAAATAATAGAGCTAAATGTTTCAGAATTCAGAAAGCTGGATGGCGGTTTAAGCTGTCTGTCAGTACGGTTCTAATGTTGAAATTGCCGCATTATGACCACCAACCGTGAGCTTGTTGTGTAAACGGCGGGCGAAAAGTGTACCAGAAGGCGGTCGGAAAATGTACCGCCGGCTGTGGATTTATTGCGGACCTGGAGTTATAATTGCAGGGGAGGGCTGGTCCAGAAAACGGAAAAGATATACCATTCGTTATTGACGTATTGTTGATGCGGGCAAAAGTCATTCAATCTTGATCTGAAGAGTCCTGGCGGTTCCCAATCGGCGGGGATTCGGGGCAAGGTCGAAGCTAACGCGTACGTTGCCAGTCAAAGTCGGCCATAAAATCATCCAGCTTCTGCCAGAGGGATTCAAGGTCGCACCTCATTAAAACAAGGTCCTGTTTTGTGCCATCAATATCTTGCACGTAATCGTGCAGAACTGCATCCTGATGGAACCCGAGCCTTTTGAAGATACTCTGGGCTCCAATCTGTGGCCCCATAATCTTCACGATAATTTCTTCTACTTTTTTACTAGCCGCGAGCATGTAAAGCTCACGAGCCATAAGCATACCCAGCCCCTTTCGCTGAAATGGACGCGCTACAATCAATCTTAATTCCGCAACATGTTTTTGCCAGTCCCGGCTTTCCAGTTCCAGAGATCCATCAGCCACAATTTGTTCATCATTAACGGCAACCAGTCGTATTATTCTGTCAGATTCCATTGTTTGAATTCTTCTTTCCACAATTTCAGGCTTGGTAACATCGACCCGAAGGTAGGCCCTATCCTCTTTTGGCAGCGCTCTGAAAAAGGCAAGAGACCTACTCTTGTCATCTTTTCCCAGCTTGCGAATAAGGACCTCACTGCCATCCTTTAATTTTACTTTTTTCTCCATTAACCTATCCCATTTCTTCTAAAAGGTTTTATTTAATAATAATCTGTCGCTTTCAAATTGCTAATATCATGCGGGTTAACGACTGTATTCGTTTGATTCCATTTTCAAATAGCTGACGCCTAAAAATAACTATCGATTCTTAATTAAACAACAAAAACATTCTCCAAGAAACAATTAAAGTGTATTCTGGGGCTGGTTGAATAATCATCAGGCACATTTATAATTGTCGCTGGCACAGACGCAACAGACATCAACGAAAAAACCCAACTAATCAATATTGCATTTTTCATGATAGATCCTTTTTTCTATAGTTAGCTATTTAAGCATAAAACGCCTGCCTCAAAGTCTATTTGATTTTAAGATAACATATACCTGCAAATAAGCAAGCCTAAAATCTATGTTCCGGAGAATATCAACAATTTACTTTCGCCTTTTTGTGTGAAATAAGGTAGGCAAAAATGTAAAAAAGCAATCCCAGGATGAGAAGCCCATAAAAGTAAGGTTGCGGTATCTGCTTATTAAACATGGCATCGCAATCTCGCATGAAAGAGAAAAGAATCGATGCCGTAGCCAGTATGACCAGCGCCCAGGTAATCAACGTCGGCTTAAAAACGCAACCTTTGCGGAAAAGATTAATTATCGAAAGGCCTATAAGGATCATTAATATTGAGATCGATATTGGCGCTATAACCGGAGCTATCCATGGCGCCGGGATTAAAAACAATATATCCCACTCGAGAAGGCTTGACGGCCAGTTGATGGTTGCTTTTAACCAGATATAATAAAATATATCCCATACCCCGAATACGAATATAAAAACCCCAAACCTTTCCCAGAACCTTTTTCCCGACAATGCGGCAACGGCGACCAACATCACCATAGTCGACACCTCCCGAAATAGCTCGATGACGATTATCCTGACTGACATATCTCGAAGAGGAAATGAAAAGCCATCGGGATAGAGCAGATCTCTAAGATAAACGACCACAGCTGCTTCGAAGTAACCCATGGCAACCCCGAACAGCGAGAGGTAAATTATCTTTGAAATATGTTTGGAAGTTTCGTTTGACATCAGAAAATGCAATTGGCTTCTATTTTCGATTTTCGATCGAGCTCACTCACTCCAGATTTTTTTTCTTTTTAAGCAATTTAAAAGAACCTTTTCTGGTTTACAAGCCTTTTTGGAAGGGGCTGTAAACGGATGGCAACACCGCCATCGAAAAACTGTCATCTGTACAAAAAGAAAAGATAGCGCTTTGAGTTGGGTGGCTTGTATCTTTTAAATCGCCGCCATCTCAATACAATACCACCGGAGTCAATATCGGTATAAGCACAAAAACGTTTGTGAATGTCGATCCCGATAAAAGCTCTTTCTCATGGCCGCCCCCTTCTCCAAGATATCCCAAACCAGTATAGAACATGCTGGTCGGAGCGGCCTTTTCATATTATCGTATTGTTGATGCGGGGAAATAATAAAGGCGGCCATGAAGACCGCCCTGTAAGAAAAATATATTTATATTATTCTAATATCTTGAATAACCGCCTCTTTGTCTGCCTCTGTTTGAGCCTGAGCCATAGTCTCTTTGTGGACGATTCTCACGTGGACGAGCTTCATCAACTTTCAAGGTTCGTTCCTCAAATTCTGAACCATCCAGGGCCTCTTTAGCCTTTTCAGCAGCTGCTGAGTCTGCCATTTCCACAAAGCCAAATCCCTTGCTTCCGATTATCGTGACTTCCTTTACTTCACCATAATTCGAAAACAATTCTTTCAGCTGATTATCAGTTACTGAATAACTGAGATTTCCTACATAAAGTTTACTACCTTGCATTTTTCTCTTCTCATTTCTTACTTTTCTTCGTCCAAAAACCTATCCTTATAGAGAAAGATGCAAGACAACCATTCTATTCTCATCAAAAAATACATATTTAAACAAAGATACATTCATTAACATTTCCTACCAAAAAATTTTCAGTGTTACTGTACCTCCTTTCTCAAACTTCAACCTTTTAATCTATCGGCTGAATCTCGTATCTCAATATACAACAAATTATTAAAATAGCAACAATTTTCTGAACTTTGCAAATAGTGTTCAAATTATTGGTCTGTTTGATCCAGGATTTTAATTCCTGTCACAGGAGGAAAGGAATGTCCCCCTCCTCTTTTTTCTTTGTCTATTGAAAAATGCCGCCCTAAAAAGGTGCGGTTTGACCTTAGTGATTATTATACATGAAGTTATGGAACTATCAAAAGTAATAATAGGCGCTGAAACGGTACAAATCCGATATGGTTTTTCCACTGAAGTCCCACATGCACTTATTTCCAAAAATTAAGGCATGCCTGGCAGGCGTCTACTTAGTGGATTTGCCTATATAAACGAATTCCACAATCAAATATACGGATATGAATAAATAGTTTGAAATATTCAGTAGATACATATTATTCTAAGGGTACGGCGATATATTGAATATGTTCAAGCTTAGAGGATTTTTCAGATGATAAAACGAATCACGGATTTTTTTTCAAACAATATTTCAATAGACGGCAAAGAACCAAAGGCCGATATTGAGCGTCACATCCAGATCGCTACCTGCGCCCTGTTGGTGGAGATGGCCTCCATAGATAAGGAGTTCGATTCTGTCGAAAAAGAACGGATAGCCAGATATTTTAAGGATGATTTCAACCTTTCAGATGATGAAATCAAAGAGCTGTTTGACCTGGCAAATCAGGAATTGTCCAACCGTATCGATCTCTGGAGCTTCACTAACCTAATCAATCAACATTACGCAACTGAGCAGAAGATGAAAGTAATCGAAAATGTGTGGGATGTAATTTACGCTGATGGCAAACTGTCGGCTCATGAGGATTACCTTGTGCACAAGCTGTACAAAATGTTGAATTTAACGCATAAGCAGCTAATCAAAGCCAAAATTAAGGTCTTGAGAAGATTTAGAAAATAGACTGGATGATATAAGATGATAGCTGAAAAAACTGTACTGGATGGACTTGATTTAACCCGAATTATTCATAAAATCTATTTTATCATTTTAAATTAGCTTTTAATCCTATGGATAGTAATATGATGGAAATAATATCATGAATCCATTATAAATACAGAGTGTTTTTGTGCTGTCGGAAGTTACTTCCGACAACTCTGGCAGAAGACGAACTTCTCAAGCACATGAAAAATT
>Ga0114922_10001405_pt1 | contig 22917 bp, 17 predicted proteins | sample AartaG_FD_100975 | JGI IMG/M metagenome (GOLD analysis project Ga0114922, IMG submission 100975) | Deep subsurface microbial communities from Aarhus Bay to uncover new lineages of life (NeLLi) - Aarhus_00045 metaG | ecosystem: Environmental > Aquatic > Marine > Oceanic > Sediment | place... | reverse complement strand
GCCCGTTAGGAAGCGGTTACCCGTCTGGACACCGTCCGGCGTATCTCCGCTCCCTCACGGTCGCGGTTCTGTCTTGCAGGCCTGATCGGCAACCCGCAGATTTACGAGTGACGCGACACTAGAAACTGTTCCCACACGATTGACCGGCTGGAAAGCCGGTCCCACATGAGGATTGCAGTGTTGGGATAGGCTCTTACTTTGCCCGGTCGAAGACGCGTCAACAGCCCCGACACCTCGTTCGTGCCAACGAATGTCGGGGCCGCGGACCCGACCTGCCGGGACTCGTGTATCGAGCACGCGGTTGGCGCGGAGCGTGAGGCCGCCGTGCGGCGTCTTGATATTCGAAGCCCGACCGGCTATGCTAACCTACTTGGGATGGGCAGGGGTGGTTAGGCCGCAGGTGGCTTCGCCCCGCACATCAACGGTTCCGATAACAACGGTTTTGCAGGAGGAATGGAAATGAAATCGACTGTAGTGACTTCGTCGTTGGCGTGCCTGTTGGCAGGGGCGCTGTTGGCGGCAATCCCCGCAGAAGCGGGAATCATGTATTCGGTTCGCGAAGGTGACGACACCCTGGTCAGCATCGACACCGACACGCTTCAAATCACTCCGATTGGTCCTTTGGGCATGCAGTTCAAGTTTGGCGGCCTCGCGTGGAACAGCCAGACCTCCACTCTCTTTGCGGTGGACGGGCGAGATGGCAGAAACGCTCTCTGGACGATCGATACCGACACCGGGCACGCCTCGCTGGTGGGCATCCACGGCCTGCCTGAGATGTTCGGTCTGACCTACGACGCGTCCACCGACACCCTCTATGCAGGTCAGTCCACTCAAGCCCAAGGGTTCTACGAGCTGGATCAGAACAACGGCACCGCGACGCCCATCGGTAATCCACAGATCAACCTGGACGGGCTGGCTTACGATCCGGATGAGGACATGATCGTCGGCGCCTGCGCCGGCCCCGGTGACCTCTACGACATCGACCGGGCCACTGCCGTCCCCACCCTGCTTTACAACGGTGATTTCTTTAACAACGGCGGACTGACCTGGGATCCGGAGAAGAAGCTGCTGTGGTTCATTGACTGGAGCGGCAACCTCTACACGTTTGACCCGAGCAACGGCTATCAAAGGGAGACAAAGGCCACCGGCCTGGGCGCCCACGACGGCCTGGCGTTTGTTACCGGCGGCGGCTGCGGCGAGAAAGCCAAGCTCAAGGCCAAGTGCCTCAAGAACGGCACAAAGGTCAAGGGCAAGCTGAAAAAGGCCAATCCCAACGTGCAGGTCACATTTAGGCTGGATGGTGGCCAGGCGCAAGCGGGCCAGACCAACAACAAAGGCAAGGCCAAAGCAAAGTGGAAAGGTCAAAACCCCGGCGGCCACACGGTGACCGTTTGTGATCTCGAAGAGCGTTGCTAGCCGGTTGTCGGTGCGGGGCCGATGTAGAGCTAAACCGGGTGTCGTGTCCTTTTGCTTCAGAATAGGGCAGGGGACGGATTGCGTGCGTGAGGTAAGCCGGTGTACGGCGTCCGTCCCCAACCTTCGCTGCGCATCAAAGTGGACGAATCCCACTTACGAGACGCCGCCCAGGAGGCGCACGTGGCCCACCCGATCTTCCAGGCACTTCAACACGTCATGTGACGACAGCCGGCGCCCTGGCGCTGTCCTGATAAAGCGATGCCGGCGGTCACCGGCTACGGAGTGTGGTGATGGGCTCTGCAGGGTCTGGACAATCGCGGCCCGATCTGGTAAACTGCTGTCCGTTGTTTCTCGATTGCGTACAGGTTTCGAGAGTTTTTTGCCTTGGAGGGATGATCATGCCTACTTCTGCTGGTTCCTTTCGCACGTTACAGTTCGGATGTGTTGTTTTGGGCCTCGCGATGGGCGCGGGTACGGCCCTGGCTGGTGATTTTCTGGTCAACCAGCGTAACGCGTCCACCATCTGGGAGTGGGACTCGGCCACCGGTGATACCAGCCAGTATCACAGCGTGAAGGCCAACGACGCCGACTACAACCCGGCCGAGGGGGCCGTCTTCGGCTGGATTGCCGAGCATTTCGAGGACCACTTCGGGCGGTTCGTGCCCGGCAGCGGCAGCGGGCTCGAGTCGCGTTACAACCTCGGCGAGGGCGGGCGGACCCAATATGCCTACCCCAAGCACATCACTTTCTACAGCGGAAAAGTGGTCGTCATGAGTCGCAACGACGCCACCATCTACCGCTATGACAACAACGGCAATCAGCTTGCCAGCACCCCGACCGGCAACGGCACCGGCCAGGGGATGGCCACCGACGGCACCGACATCTACGTCAGTTTTTGGAACGGCTCGCGGTCCTTTTTCGAGCGATACGATTCCAACTTCAATTTGCAGGAAACCATTGCCAACCCCAGCGGCATGGGCAATCTGACCAATATCGTGGACTTCGCCTACGACGCTGCAACGGGCCACTTCTTTGGTCTGGCCACCGACTACGAGCAAGGAACGATGACCGAGACGCGCACCGTGCTGGAGTTCGAGATGGGCGGCGATGTGGTCAATCAGTACACGCTGCCGTTCCTGGCGGACGGCATCGGGCAGGTAGGCGGCGGTTGCGGCGAGAAAGCCAAGCTCAAGGCCAAGTGCCCCAAGAATGGCACAAAGGTCAAGGGCAAGCTGAAAAAGGCCAATCCCAACACGCCCGTCACCTGGACGCTGGATGGTGGCCAGCAGATTCAGGGGACCACGAATGACAAGGGTAAGGCCAAGGCAAAGTGGAAAAGGCAAGCGCCCGGTGGCCACACGGTGACGGTTTGCGATCTGGAAGAGAGTTGCTAGTAAACGTATGTCGAGTCAACAGTCCCGGCACATCATTCGTGCCAACGAATGTCGGGGCTGCGGACCCGACCTGCCACTCAGCATACTCTTACTACGGACACGGACCGTCGGTGTCGAGGCCTGGTTGGTGCTCACAACCCTCGTCCTGGATATCGATGGTCCCGTTGATGTGGCCGTCGATCTGGATGATCAGGCTGTTATCCGTCAGGTGACAACCTCGCACGGTAATATCTCCGTTCAGATCGCCGTCACTGCCCGTGTCGTAGTCCTTGTAGATGCGAATACACCCGTCAAACCACACGGTCACCAGCTCCCCCTCGGGCTCGCCGATCCACACATCTCCATTAGCGTTATAGGTCAACTTTTCCTGATTGATTTCAATCGTCCCATTCGCACCCAGACCCGTGATCATACGAATCAACGATGTCGATGTTGTTTTCCTCTTGATAATGATCGCCCCGTCACCCGTGCCGTCGATCAATATACGCCCCGCTAACCGTTTCACCGAAATGGATGCGCCGGACTTCACGTCCCCGTCGAGGTCGATGTCCCCGGACAGCGGTCCAGAGACAACGATATCGTCCTCCAGATGTCCATCGTAGCCGGTTCCGGCGCTGGCCGTGATGTCACCGGACAGCTCGCCGCCGATGTCGATCCTTCCGCGGATATCGCCGCCCCCCGGGCATGTCCCAATGTCGATAGAACCGGCGCAATCGCCATCGACGTCGATCGAGCCGTCCGACCAACTCCCGATGCTGATCCGGCCGGTCGAGCTTATATCACCCTCGACCTTGATGCTGCCGCCAGCGACGGTGTTGCCGTACACACAGATGCACCCCTTCAGATCGCTGGCGTTCTGAGCGTCGCCGACCGTAATCGACCCATCGTCGTCGAGGTAGGACGACAACGATATGCCGACTTTTGAGTAATTAATCGGTTCCACATTGCCAAGAACGGTCACGGTCCCATCCAGAAAATTACGCATGTCCAGGTCGCCGCCCAGGTCTCCGAATATCGTAATCTCGGTCGTATCCGGAATACCCGGCGGTTGGACGATGACGAGCGTCCCGTCCATGTCGTAATCGCCGCTTTGTCCGTAACCCATATCGATGTCGATATTCTCACCAAGTTTGCGAATCCAAATCTCAGAATTGGCCGGCACATCTCCCTTGATCCGAAACTTGGCTCCGGATTCCATCTCATAGATATCGATATCGATCTCGTCGGCCAGCGACCCGATGTCCACCGTGACGTTTTGGGCAACCACGTCATCAACCTCGAAATCACCCCCGAGTTCGCCGCCGATCGTCAAGCCGTCGCCCACGACCTTGTCGGCCTCAATCGTCCCGTCTACGTCGCCGCCGATCGTCAGGCCGTCGCCCACGACCTTGTCGGCCTCAATGTCGCCGTCTACGTCTTCCGCCACGTACAGTTCCAGCTCGCCGCCCTCTTCCGGAACGAATCCGTACTAGACCGTGACATCGCCCTCGATGGACCCTGTGACCACCGAGTCGATTATGTTGGTCTGATAGTGCGGAAAGTTAGGCTTAAGAACGAAACTCTTCATGTCCCGCGCTCCGGCCGTTGTGTCCGCGCGACGCAGGGTCACCGCGTAGTTTCCCGCCCTAGTCGGATCGGACGTCAGGTGCCCCATATCCCCGGGGTTGCTCGGCGTGCTCTCGTCCTTCGAATACACCCGCCAAGTCAGGCTACCCGTTCTAAGCTGGAGGTTCGGGTAGTCAGAACACGTCGGACACTCGAAATCTACATCGAAGTCCTCTCCTTCCTCCGGTGGAGACGGCTCATCCCAGTTCACACAGATCGTAGGGGAGCCCTGGTTTGACACGCAGACGTCGTCCGCCCTGCACGTCTCGACGAACACGTCCGACGGTGGCACCAAAACCACCGTCAGCAGACAAATGATCACACTTGCTCTGCAACTCATTTTGCGCCTCCTTTTCAATTGGAGCCCACGAAACATACCGCGCCATTGACAGACCGCTGCCAACCGCGCATAATATACCCCAAAAGGAGAAGTCTGTCAATGCTCAGTATGATCCCGATCGCGCTCGTTCTGTCAGCCACCAGCCCTGTCGGCGGCGTCGTGGTCTGGGAGGCGCTCGTACTCCCCGATTCCAAGGGATGGGTACGCAACCCCTTTTGCGACCCCGCGCGCTGGCTCGAAGACGGCTGGTTCTTCCAGCACGTGCATTCCTGCCCCCCGTATCCGCCACCCGGCGGCCAGCAAGAATCGTACGAACGTTCCCTAGCGCCCTTTGAAGGGGAACTGGAGTTTTTCATCGAGTGGGAAATGGAGTCAGACGGGGCACGATCGGAAATAACCGGGACCGCCCCGGCTTCACTGGTGGCGTTCGGTCGATCTGGAGTAACGTACCACTTTACAATCGCCCGCGATCAGGTTCGTTTCGTCCGTGACAACCTTCTTCCGATCCTCTACATCGACATTGACCCTGAAGTGCCCCATACCTATCGACTGGAACTTTACGACGACCAATTGTACATCTGGTACATCGACGGCGAGGTCATCGACGAGGGGCTCCCAGAGGGACCCTTCCCAAAGTCGGACTCGCGCCTGAAATTCCGGGCCAAGTCGTGGTATCTCGAAAGCACGACCAAGTGGGACTACATCCGCTACGGGACCATTCCCCAGGAAGCTAGCGGCGACTTCGATAGCGACGAGGACGTGGATTTGAGGGACTACTATTACGTTCACGAATGCCTCTCCAACAGCGGTCCCGACGTTGACGCCGGCCCGGGCTGCCGCTTCGCCGACTTCGACGCCGACACCGACGTCGACCTGCAAGATCTCGCCGAGTTCCAGAACCGCTTCTCCGGGGAAGACGGGTGAAACGTGCTCGCACCGGCGCGCCAGGCGCGCTCATCGATTAACCATGCTTTCAATCGCACCCATGGTCGTTTCGTGCCTAGCGGTCCACGCATTCGGACAGGTGTTTTCATACGAGTGCAACTCCTTTCCGATTGAAGTTGGAGGGGAGGAAATCAACAGATACTGCGACCCTGAAGACTGGCTCGCGGACGGGTGGCTGTATCACCACGTAGGCGGAGGCTGCCCGAAAGGTCCCAACCGAGGCCAGTTCGACTACCGCCGGGACTTGGACGACTTCATCGGCGTTCAAAAGTTCTATATCCAGTGGTCCCTCGAGACAGACGGGGACCGATCTGAAATGGGCGGGTCCGCTCCGGCTGTGGTTTCGATCGCCAACGTCTTCGGTGTCGTCTACAAGTTCACGGTGGCCAAGGATCTCGTTCGCTTCGTCGGGTTTCGCCGACCTCCAACGTATCGCGAAATCGAGGAGGGTCGACATGTTTTTCGGCTGGAACTGTACGGGACCGAACGTTACGTTTGGTACATCGATAGCGAAATCGCCGACGAGGGGGTCCCCGAGGGCCCCTTTCCCACCGAGAGGTCCGGGTTCAACTGGCGCAGTAAGGCGTGGTATCTTGAGAGCACGACCAAGTGGGACTACATCCGGTACGGGACCATTCCCGAGGATGCCAGCGGCGACTACGACAGCGACGAGGACGTGGATTTGACGGACTATTATTACGTTCACGAGTGCTTCTCCAAAAGCGGTCCCGGCATCGACCCCGGCCCCGGCTGTCGCTTCACCGACTTCGACGGCGACGACGACGTCGACCTCAAAGACCTCGCCGCGTTCCAAAACGCCTTCACCGACTGACCCCCCGCTTGACCGACACTTGGTCAAGCAGACAATAGGGCAGGCGAAGGAGGTCTCCGCCATGCACCGTAACCATGCCATCCTTGTCCCGCTGATGACGGCGGCGAGTGCTGCCGGGGGCGTCGTTTCATGGGAAGCAACCTCCTATCCCGAAACTCAGGGCTGGGAGCGCGACATCTTCTGTACACCTGAGCGCTGGCTTGACCCCGCAGGATGGTATTTCCAGGAAGTGGCCCCCGGCTGTGGTGATCCACCCCCCGGAGATCGAGAGTCCTTTTCGCGTTCCTTGGCCGACTTCCAGGATGAAGAGGAGTTCTTTATCGAGTGGTCCGTAGAGACCGACGGGGATCGATCCGAGATCATCGGTGTCGCGCCTGCGGCCCTGTCGGCCTCGGGGACATCCGGTGTGCTTTATCACTTCACCATCGCGCGGGATCAGGTTCGCTTCATCCGCATGCGTCACCCGATGGTGTTCATCGATATCCAGCCCGAAGTCCCGCATACCTACCGGGTCGAGCTCTACGGAGATGAGCTGTACATCTGGTACATTGATGGGAAAGTCATCGAGCAGGGGATGCCGGAGGGTCCCTTCCCAAAGTCGGACTCCCGGCTGCATTGGCGGGGTAGGTCGTGGCGCCTTGAAAATACAGTGTGGTGGGATTATATCCGCTACGGCACGATTCCCGAAGAGGCCAGCGGCGACTACGACAGCGATGAGGACGTTGATCTGGATGACTACTACTACGTGCACGAGTGTTTCTCCCAAAGCGGCCCCGGCGTTGACGCCGGCCCGGGCTGCCGCTTCGCCGACTTCGACGGCGATTCCGACGTTGACTTCAAAGACCTCGCCGCCTTCCAAAACGCCTTCACCGACTGACCCCCCGCTTGACCGACACTTGGACGGTCCTACAATTCACTACAAGAAGGGAGGAGCGACTATGCGCCTCACTCGCGCGATGACTGCTCTGCTGGTGGTTCCGGCGGTGAACGTGCTCGCGGATGTCTTCTCATATGAGTGCGACTCCTTTCCCGTACCCGCAGGGTGGGAGTTGCTTGTCGAACACTGCAACCCCGAGCATTGGTTGGACGGGGGTTGGCTCTACCAGCATGTCGGCGCGGGTTGCCCAAAAGGACCGAACCGAGGGCAGTATGACTACCGGCGTTTCACCGGCGAGTTTGCGGGGGAAGAGGGTTTTTTCATCGAGTGGGAATTGGAAGCAGATGGGGATCGCTCGGAAATCCCCGGGGTGGCCCCGGCCGCGCTCACGGCCAATAGCTCCTTGGCCGGCTACCACGTGACCATCGCCCGCGACCAGGTCCGCTTCATCTACGATCTCCGCCGGCCGACGACCTACATCGATATCGAGCCCGATACCTCCCACACCTACCGCCTGGAGATTCTCGGTGACCAATTGTTCATCTTTTATATAGACGGGGAGCAGGTTCTCTCGGAAAAGCCGATGGGGCCCTACACGCTCCCGGACGCGCGCATCCAGTGGCGGGCGAAGTCGTGGTACCTCGAGAATACAGTCTGGTGGGATTATATCCGCTACGGAACTATCCCCCAGGACGCCAGCGGCGATTACGACAGCGATGAGGACGTTGATCTGGATGACTACTACTACGTGCACGAGTGCTTCTCCAAAAGCGGTCCCGACGTTGACGCCGGGTCCGGCTGCCGCTTCGCCGACTTCGACGGTGATACCGATGTAGATCTAAAAGACCTCGCCGCCTTCCAAAACGCGTTCACGGGTGACGAACCATGACCCGACCCGCGCGACAGGGGCGCCGGCTCTTCGAGCACGCCAAAACTCCAGAGGTTGTCGATTCTGGCCGCTAGACCGGGTTCGCGCCTCCTGATTACACCCCGGCCTCATAGAAAACACGCCACACGAATTCAGATTTGCAGATTTACTCCGCGTTTCTCAGTGCCATATGTATGTCACCCTGACAACTTCTTGCAAAAATAACAATATGGGCAATCTGCGAATATGGGAATTGCGATAGTCTGGGTAAGACGGAATGAAGTGTCGCGTCTGCGGACCCGAGGTACTACCTGCGGACGCGCCTACCGGACATACGGCGAGGATCACGCCTGATTTGGCTCGATCACAGCGAGTGATTTTTCCCGAAGGTGACGCCGCACCACACTGGCATCGGTGCCGGCTACGCGCAGATACAGGGCCGGCTCGCCGCCGTCGCGGCGCGTCCTCGACACGACCGCACTGATCATCTCCTGCGGGCAGTCTCGAAGCGCCTCAAAGGTATGGGCCAGGTCCGCGCGAATGTCCGGCAGAGCAACCTCAACCCGGCAGCCTGCCCGATCCAGACCAAGCACGTCATAGAAAGCTCGCAGCATATCGTACTTGGTAATGACACCGACCAGCGTCTCATCGCGGATCACCGGCAGGGCACCGAACCGGTTCGAGCAGAACACGGCCAACGCTTCGTCGAGCGGCATCTTGGCGGAAATGGTGACTGGGTCGGCGGTCATCACTTCCGAAACGGTCGGCTTGTCACCAGGCGTCTTCTGTAACCCCACGGCACAGCGCACATCCCGATCGGTGATGATGCCGGCCACTCGGCCCGTGCTATCCAGCACGGGGAGGTGATGGAAGTGATGCTCCTCGAGCAGCGTCCAGGCTTGGGCGAGAGACGTCTCAACCCGCACGGTCACCGGATCCGGCGTCATGTAGTCGCTAGTGAACATACCTGACTCCCGAACATCGTAGGCCGCAGGCCCGGTATCGACGCCCAGCAGGTCGGCGAGCTTTGACAGCACGTGTGGCTTTTCGACGTATTGGGTGCCGCTGCGCGGGGCGCCTTGACTGGAAAGGCGCGTCCCCATGTAGACAATGACGGTTGCCGGATCGTGCCGTCGCGCTGTGCACTCGACGCGCAGCATCGCGTCTTGGGCCATGTCCTCCGACGCCACAAGTGCGTGCACGCCGGCATCAACGAGCTTGGCCTCGGCGTCGGCGGGCGAGGCGACCGCGACGACCTCGTACCAGCGGGCGAAATACGTCTGAACGGACCATCGCAACAGACCGTCCGGCTCAACGATCAAGATACGCTGAAGATGGTTCCTGCCTGTCGTCATGCATCATGGTCCGTCACGGCGGCGACGCGCTGAGCAGGGCAACCAGTGCATCCGTACCGCCGAGGTTCCCTTGACACCGAGCCGTGCACGTTGCGTGCCAATACCGTTGACGATTCCGTCATTTTGCCTGTTCGGTATCCAACGAGATTGAAGCCAAACCGCGCAGACGATGTCGAAAAATCCCACAGAGGGGCCGGATTGACACAAGCGACCGGCAGATCGGTCCACGGCGAGCGGAAAAAGTGGAGCAGCGCGACCTGTTGTCCGCTTCGTGCTTAAGATATAATGCGGCGATGCCGGATGTTCTCCTGGATCGAGTGAAAGTACAGATAGGCTTTACCGAGCAGGACGCTCGGACACTTCGGTCGTTCGCGGCCGACGTGCTTCCGTTCCTGCCCGACGTAGCGGAGCGGTTATACGAGGCGCTCATCGACGATCCGGCGGCGCGGGCGGTGTTCACCGGTGAAGCTGAACTGGCCCGCCAACGAAGAATCTTCAACGAGTGGTTGACTGCATTATTCACCGGAGATTACGGCCACGCCTACGTTCAGAAAGGCCTGCGGATCGGTTCCGCCCACGTTCGGCTGGGGTTGCCACAGCATTTCATGGTGGCCGGGACGGAGTTGGTCTGGCGGGAAATCTGCCGCTCGACGCGGCAGAGGTCGGTGGAGAACATCGAGGCGAAGCTCGCCTCCTTGCACAAGCTGCTGATGCTCGAACTGGCGATCATGCAGGAGAGCTACCGCGAGAGCTACGCTGCCGCCGCCCGGGCACGGGAACGCGAGGCGGTCGAGGAGAAGCTCACGCAGGCGGAACACCTGGCTGAGATCGGACGGCTGGCGGCTGCATTGGCCCACGAGATCAAGAACCCACTGGCCGGGATCAGCGGGGCCATTCAGATTATCGGTGGGGCCATGGATGCTCAGGATCCCCATAAGCCGATCATCCGCGAGATCCTGGGGCAGATTCGCCGGCTCGACGCGACCGTTAGGGACCTTCTGTTGTATTCAAGGCCGACACCGGCCAAACACGCCGAATTCAACCTGGGCAAGACAGTGGAACGGGTGCTGATGGTTCTGCGCGAAGAGCCGGCGATACGGCATGTTCGGGTGGACAATCGCGTTGGCAGCGACGGTCAGAGAGTCCGTGCCGATGAGGGCCAGATCGAGCAGATGCTCATGAACCTGGTGCTCAACGCAGCCGACGCCAGTAGCGAAGGCGGGACCATTCGGGTCAGTACGATTGCCGACGACGAGAACGCACATCTACTGGTCGAGGATGAGGGCCTCGGCATGCCACCGGAGGTGCTGGCCAGAGCCCTCGATCCGTTTTTCACCACCAAAGCCAAGGGCACCGGATTGGGTCTGTCGATCTGCCGCAAGATCGTGGACGCTCATGGCGGAACGATCTCATTGGAGAGCACGGTCGGGAAGGGAACGAAAGTCACGGTCGTGTTGCCGCGCAAGCCGGCCGTTCAAGGGGAAAGCACGGGGCAATGACGATTCGAGTGTTGATCATAGAGGACGAGCAGTTAATCCGGTGGTCGTTGCGTCAGAAATTCGAGTCGCGCGGCTACAGTGTCACCGAGGCGGGCACTGGGGCAGAGGCGCTAGAAGCCCTCGATTCCGGCATCTTCGACCTGATCATGCTCGACTACAAACTGCCGGACATGACCGGATTCGACGTTTTGCGCACCACCCGCGAGTCGGACAGCGACATGGTGGTGATCATGATGACCGCCTACACCAGCATCGAGAAAGCGGTTGGGGCCATCAAGCTCGGTGCGTTCGACTACATCCCCAAGCCCTTCGAGATGGACCACGTGCTTCGCACGGTGGACAAGGCCCTGGAAACGACCAAGCTTCGCCGGGAGGTGCGTGAGCTTCGCAAGCAGGTGCATAAGGAGTTCGGGTTTGAGCAGGTTATCGGCCAGGATACTTCGATGCGAAATCTGTTCGAGACGGTCGACCAGATCGCCCGCAGCAACGCCTCGACCGTCTTTCTTCGCGGCGATACGGGCACCGGCAAAGACCTGATCGCGCGCGTAATCCACTACAACTCCAACCGGGCCAACAGGCCTTTCATGAATATCACCTGCACGGCCCTGTCCGAGACACTGCTGGAAAGCGAGCTGTTCGGGCATGAGAAGGGGGCGTTTACCGACGCGCGGACTACGAAGAAAGGCCTGTTCGAGCTGGCAGACGGCGGGACCATTTTCCTGGACGAGGTCGGCGACATGCCCTTGGGATTGCAGGCTAAGCTTCTGCGCTTTCTTGAGGACCGTGTTTTCCGGCGCGTTGGCGGAACCCGCGAGCTGTCGGTAGACGTCCGGATCATCGCCGCGACCAACCGCGACATCGACAAGGCGATCGAGGAGAGCAAGTTTCGCCGCGACCTGATGTTCCGCCTGAACGTGATCCCGCTCTTTCTGCCTCCGCTCAAACAGCGCGGAGACGACGTCAAACTGCTCGCCCAGCATTTTGTCTCGAGGTTCGCAAAGGAGTTCCGCAAGCCGATCATCCAGATTGACGACGATGTGTACGGCAAGCTGCGGTGCTACGACTGGCCTGGAAACGTGCGCGAGCTGCGCAATGTCATCGAGCGGGCGGTTTTGCTTAGCCGAGGTGACACGCTGCGGGTGGCAGACGTGGTGCTCGGGCCCGGCAATCAGGCTGAACCCGAGGCCGCGTACGGGTACGTCCTGCCTGCGGAAGGCATCGACATTCGCCTGTTCGAGAACGAGCTCATCCGTCAAGCGATGGCCCGGGCGGACAACAACCAGACCAAAGCCGCCGCGTTGCTGAACCTCAAGCGTGACGCCTTGCGTTATCGCCTGGAGAAGCTCGGTATGCTTTGACCGACGGTCGGGCGGCAGCGCGCATTTCTGACTCGGGCACGGCTGTTGACGCAGATGCACCTGCGAATTTACAAATGTAAGCTCTGCCGTTTCGGCCTGGAGCCTATCCAATAAACACTGTGGGACCGGCTCAACCGGTCCAACGCGGTTTTCCAGCCGGTCAAATGACAGGCTAGAAAACCTGTCCCGCAATTGTGGGATAGGCACTTACAAGGCGAACTCCGCCACCGTTGTCTGTTAGCGGTCTGGAACGGCGATTGCTATGCTTTCTCCGGTGTAACGGTTGTAGCTGGAGGCGGGTGCTGTTGCCCCGTCCATCGCGCAGCGATGGGTGGGGGACGGATGCGGGAATAGCGAATGGCGAATAGCAAATGGCGAATTCAGAATGAGCTGACCACCCCCTCGTGAGGTTCATCTGCCATTCTTCATCCTTCCGCCTTCATCCTTCATCCTTACGGTGCGCTCCGTCCCCCACCCTTCGCCTAAAGGCGAAGGATGGGGCACCCTCGCTACACAAAAACGAAGAACGCTGTAAACGGCCATGCCAACGGAGAGCCGTTCGGATCGGGCTGGCGATGGCGGACGCATTTGTTTATTCTCCATCGTGTAGTCCTGGTTGAATAGACCTCTTAGAGGGTGTATGAGAAGTCTTATCCGAGCCGCGCCCGTAAGGAAGCGGTGCGGTATCATCCGCGGAAAACCGCTCCCTCACGGTCGCGGCTCGGTTTCTCGTCCCGCTTCTCATATACCCTCTTAGGGGCCGAGATTAAGGAACGCAGCATGAAGCGACGACATGTCACAATTGACGGGAATGAAGCAGCCTCGTATGTGGCTCACCATCTAAGCGAGGTCATCGCCATTTACCCCATCACGCCGAGTTCCTCGATGGGGGAACTGGCGGATGAGTGGAGCGCCCAGGGAAGGCCCAACATCTGGGGCACCATCCCCGACGTCACGGAGATGCAAAGCGAGGGCGGGGCGGCCGCCGCGATTCACGGGGCGATTCAGTCCGGCGCCTTGACCACGACGTTCACGGCCTCCCAAGGCCTGCTGCTGATGCTGCCGAGCATGTTCAAGATCGCCGGCGAGTTGTCGCCCACCGTGTTCCACGTCAGCGCCCGAACGGTTGCCACCCACGCCCTGTCGATCTTCGGCGATCACAGCGACGTGATGGCGGCGCGGACGACCGGCTTCGCGCTCCTGGCCTCAGGCGGGGTGCAGGAGGTAGTCGACAACGCCCTGATAGCCCACGCGGCTACGCTCGAATCCCGCGTTCCGTTCATCCAGTTCTTCGACGGGTTCCGAACGTCGCACGAGGTGGCGAAGATCGAGGAGCTGACGGCGGAGGACATGCGGGCGGTGGTTGACGATCGAGCCGTGGCACAGCATCGGGCTCGGGCGATGTCGCCGCAGTCCCCGATCCTTCGCGGGACGGCCCAGAACCGGACGTCTTCTTCCAGGCCCGGGAGGCGTGCAATCCCTACTACGACGCCTGCGCGGACATCGTGCAGAAGGTAATGGACAGGTTCGCCTCGGTCGTCGGACGGCAATACCATTTGTTCGATTACGTCGGCGCCCAGGACGCAGAGCACGTCATCGTGCTGATGGGGACGGGTGCGGAGGTGGCGCACGAGGCTGTTGAGCACCTCACCGCTTCCGGCCGGAAGGTGGGGATCATTAAGGTCCGACTGTACAGGCCGTTCGCGGCGGAGCGGTTCGTGGCCACCCTGCCCAAAACCACCAAGGTCGTGACGGCGTTGGATCGGACCAAGGAGCCGGGAGCGTCGGGTGAGCCGCTCTATCAGGACATAGTGACGGTCCTGACCGAGCACGTGGCGGGCGGCGGCAACAGGTTCACCGTGATGCCGCGCGTGATCGGCGGGCGGTACGGCCTGTCATCGAAGGATCTCACTCCGGCGATGGTCAAGGCCGTGTTCGACCAGATGGCCAAGGCACAGCCGAAGAACCATTTCACCGTTGGCATCGACGACGACGTGACCCACACCTCGATCGAGTTCGACCCGGCGTACTCCACCGAGGACGAGGGGGCCGTCCGGGCCATGTTCTACGGGCTGGGGGCGGATGGGACGGTTGGGGCGAACAAAAACTCCATCAAAATCATCGGTGAGGAGACGGACAACTATGCCCAGGGGTACTTCGTATACGATTCCAAGAAGGCCGGGTCGATGACCGTCTCACACCTTCGCTTCGGCAAAAAGCCAATCCGCGGCAGCTACCTGATCGACCAGGCCAACTTCGTCGCCTGCCATCACGAGATCTTTCTGGACCGTTTCGACGTGCTGAAGCCGGCCATACCCGGCTCAACTTTCCTTTTGAACACCCAAGCCGGCGCGGAAGAGGCCTGGGACAGGCTGCCGAAAGACGCCCAGCGCCAAATCATCGAGAAGAACCTCAAGTTCTACATCATCGACGCTCACAAGGTCGCGAAACAGACCGGCATGGGCGCGCGCATCAATACCATCATGCAGACCTGCTTCTTCGCCATCTCCGGCGTTTTGCCGAAGGACGAGGCGATCGCCCGGATCAAGGATACGATCAAGAAAACCTACGCCAAGAAGGGCGACGAGGTCGTGGCCAAGAACTTCGCCGCCGTGGACAACGCGGTGGCCAACCTGTTTGAGGTCAAGGTGCCGGGCAGCGTCACGAGCGATCGCGAGCGACCGCCGTCCGTGTCAGAGCAGGCTCCGGCGTTCGTCCGCCAGACGCTCGGCAAGATCGTCGGAGGAGAGGGAGACTCGGTGCCGGTCAGCGCCATGCCTGTTGATGGTACGTTTCCGACCAACACCGCTCGGTGGGAGAAGCGCAACATCGCGTTGGAGATCCCCGTGTGGGACCAGGCCGTGTGCATCCAGTGCAACAAGTGCTCGCTGGTCTGCCCGCACGCGGCGATCAGGCCTAAGGCCTATTCGCCCGAATTCCTGGAGAGCGCCCCGCCGACGTTCAAATCGACGGAAGCGCGCGGGCCGGAATTCAAGGGTCTGCACTACACGATTCAGATCGCGCCGGAAGACTGCACCGGTTGCGGCCTGTGCGTTGAGGTATGTCCCGCTAAGAACAAGCGTGAGCCGGGCCTAAAGGCCATCAACATGGCCCCGCAACCGCCGCTGCGCGAGCAGGAGCGGAAGAACTATGAGTTCTTCCTCGATCTGCCCGAGTTTGATCGCGGGAAACTCAAAGCCAACACGGTCAAGGGCTCGCAACTCATGCGCCCGTTGTTCGAGTACTCCGGCGCCTGCGCCGCCTGCGGCGAAACGCCCTACGTCAAGCTGCTCAGCCAGTTGTTCGGCGACCGCGCCATCATCGGTAATGCCACCGGGTGCTCCTCGATCTACGGCGGCAACCTGCCGACCACGCCATGGGCCAAGAACGAGGACGGACAAGGCCCCACCTGGTCCAACTCGCTCTTCGAGGACGCGGCCGAGTTCGGTCTGGGATTTCGACTGACGCTCGACAAACACAACGAGTTCGCCCGGGAACTGGTCACGGACCTCAAGAACCGCGTCGGTGCGGATCTGGCCGATGCGATTCTAAACGCGGACCAGTCAAGCGAAGCCGGGATCATCGCACAGCGCAAGCGCGTGGGGCAGTTGAAGAACGTGCTCAAGTCGATCGAGACGCCCCAGAGCTTACATCTGCTCGGCGTTGCGGATGCGTTGATCAGGCACAGCGTCTGGAGTCTGGGCGGCGACGGGTGGGCCTATGACATCGGGTTCGGCGGGTTGGATCACGTGCTGGCCTTGGGGCGTGACGTCAATATCCTCGTGCTCGATACGGAGGTTTACTCCAACACCGGCGGGCAGATGTCCAAATCCACCCCTCGAGGCGCTGTCGCCAAGTTCGCCGCGTCGGGGCGAGACGCCTGCAAGAAGGACCTGGGCATGCACGCGATGGCCTACGGCAACGTGTATGTCGCCCAGGTGGCCATGGGGGCGAACGACAGCCACACGGTCAAGGCCTTCGTCGAGGCGGAAAGCTACAACGGACCTTCCATCATCATCGCCTATTGCCACTGCATCGCGCACGGCATCAACATGCGAACGGGGATGAACAACCAGAAGGCGGCCGTCGCCTGCGGACACTGGTTGTTGTACCGGCATGACCCGCGCCGCGCGGAGCAGGGCCTCAACCCGCTGCAACTGGATTCCAAGCCGCCCAAGGAGCCGCTTTCATCCTATATCGAGCAGGAGAATCGCTACCGCTCGCTGATGAAGAGCGACCCCGAGCGAGCCGCTGCGCTGGCGGCACGGGCGCAGGCCGACGTCACCGCAAGGTACAAAGAGTACGAACGACGGGCCGGCGCTTCAGCGGGTGTATAAAAAGCGATGTTTCATTTTGTGGCACCGCCGACTCGGCGGTGTGAACACAGGCGAGACGCCTGTGCCACAAGCCAGGGACACCTTTTTGTACACCCTCTCAGCGGAATGAAGAACCTGAGGAACCCCAACAAACCAAGTGTGGCACAACAGGTGCGGCACTACAGGTGTGGCGCGGATCTTCAACCCGTGCTATTCACCGGTTGGAAACCGATGCCACAGACATTTTGACCGGTGCCACAGGTATTGCGACCGGCGCCACAACTATCGTGTGAGTCTCTAAAGGCCCAGTTTGATCGCCAGGCCGCACGCGGTCAGCGCTAATCCCGCGGTCGCGTGAGAGTAGCGCTCAAGACCGGATACCGATATCCTGGATAGACCCAGGTAGCCTGCTGTGACGGCTGCGGTCATGGTGCCGATGGTGCACGCGGAGAACACAGCCGCGACCAGGACGATGCCCCACCAGCTACGCTCAGCCGCCGGGTACATCAAGATCGGAATCAAAGGCTCGCACGGCCCGAACACGAAGATCGTAAATAGGACCCAGGCAGTCATCATGGAACGGCCTTGCTCGTCAGTGTGTGCGTGGGCGTGGTTGTCGACGTGTGCATGGGGATGGACATGCACCGTCCCGTCATCGTGCGTGTGTAAGTGGCTGTGCGGACGATTGCGAATCGCCCGGCGAATGCCCCACACCGTGTAGGCCAGACCGAATCCCAAAAGCAGCCAACCCGCCAGCCCGCCGCGGGCCCCTTCGAACGCCTCCAAACCGCTGACCGCCCATCCGAAGGCGATCCCCAGCGCGCCGAGCACCACCGAACTGAGTACGTGCCCCAGACCACAGATCAGAGTGATCGCAATCGTCTTGGCAAACGACCATTTGCCCGCGCGCGACATGGCGATGAATGGCACGTAGTGGTCCGGTCCCATAACGGTGTGCAGCACACCGACGGTGGCCGCTAGACCGAGTAAGTACGTCAATGTGCGTTCTTCCATGCCATCACCCCGAGAAGTCAGCCGAGTCTCCGAAGACGATTCGCCGAGTGTTTTAGCATTTCGCGTGGCGAAAAGCCATCAGCTCCCAGCAAATCTCTCGCAACGTTCTTGGAGGCACGGATTGTGAGATACAGGACGCATCTCCCGGACGAAGATCCTTTCTGCCATTCAAACTGCCCGTCAGCGTGTCAGGAAGGAACCGAATCAACGACGCCTGTGGGCGGGAGACGCGTGTCGATGTCGCCGACCTTCGCCGCACGGATCATAAACTCACGCTTGACAAAACGGCCTGCCGCTGGTTCGAGGGTCTCGCTGGTTCGAGAATCTTGCTGGATCGAGCAATCCTTTTCGACCCACTCACCACCAGGTATGTCGGGGTGCGAGAAAGGATTATCGCACCAGCAACCCCTCCAGACCGCCTTCCCTTCGGTCGATGCGTACCGCACGCGCACTTAGACCACACCCCATAACCGTGGGACAGGTTTTCTAACCTGTCATTTGACCGGCTGGGATGCCGATCCCACAGGGGTCTTGGGATGGGCACTTGTTCGGCGCGGGCGCCGGCACCCCGGCGTGCCGAGCGGGAACGCGACCCCGCCGCGGCAATACCCGGTTTGCTGGTGAACATGCCTTGTTTGACGACGGCCCAAATGGTTACACTGTTTATAGGTTTTTCTTTCGGACGCTTTTTCCAACAGATCGCGGAGGTGAAGTCATGTTCCAGTTAGTAAGTTTCAGACGTGCGACAATCATGGCGCTCGTCGGGTGGTTGGCACTACCGGCCGTCGTCCCGGCAGGGGTAGAGCCGGTGCTCAAAGCGTCGTCGCTGACGGCGGTGGCGGGTGAGCCGATCCGCCTGACGCTCAAGCTCCCGACGGGTGAATCGTGGGCGGACGCCCATATCGGACGGGCCGTGATACGCACCCACGGGCGGCAGGATCAGATCAACACCAAGCCCGTCGGCGACGCGGACTACGTTGAGGTAACCGTACCCAAGCCGGGCTTGGCACTGATCATCGTGGACGTCGGCCCGGCGTCGCAGAAGGCGAGGAAGGATGCGTGGCCTCGGACAACACATTGCACCAAGCTTGTTGTGCGTGTGGCGCCGAAGGAGGGTGGTCCCAAGCCGTCGTGGCGGACGTCCAACCCCGGCATCACGGCCAAGGCCGGCAACGAACTCGAGGTGCTGCCATACATCGACCCGAGCACGCTTCGCCCAGGCGACGACCTGCCGGTGCGGGTTTACTACGAGGGTGCTAAACAGCCCGGCGAGACGGTCACGGCCTACGGCCCCAAAGGGGCGAAGGTGACGGCTGTCAGCGACTCGGTCGGAATAGCGACGTTGATGGACATCCCCACCGCCGGGCGTTGGGTGGTTCGTTACGAGAAGACGCGGAACGGGATGGACTATGTGGCTGACCTGGTGTTCGACCTGGCGGCTCCGAAGGCAACGGCCGACGGCAAGGCCCAGAAAGGAGCGGGGAAATGATCTTACATAGCAAGACACGAATGAACCTGTTTACTGTAATTTTGGCGTTGGCGACGGGTGCGGCTTTGACTTCGACGGTTGTGGCGGAGGATTGGATCGAGATGGGTCCATCGCCCATTGCCACCGGTCCTTACACCGGGCGCACCTCGGCGATCGTTGCCAGCTCGACGAACCCGGACAAGTATTACGTCGCGGGTGCTGACGGCGGCGTGTGGCGGACACTGGACGGCGGGCAGACGTGGACGCCGCTGACCGACGATCTGCCCATCTGCGCTATGGGGGCGTTGGCGATTGACCCGGACGACGACAACATCATCTACGCCGGTTCGGGCGAGGCGAACTACGCGAACCACAGCGTGTACGGGCTGGGGTTGTACAAGTCCACCGACGGCGGGGATACGTGGAAGGTGCTAGCTGCCGAGACGTTCGCGGGGCGGACGTTTGCCCGCCTGATGATCTTGCCGACGGACAACGACGTGCTGTACGCGGCCATCGGGCATGCCGGGGGTTTCCCCGCCAGGGCAGCGGGCAAGGGGCATCCGCTGGTTGACGGCCCGGTGGGTATCTTCAAGTCGGTGGATGCCGGCGTCAATTGGACGCAGTTGCTCAACGGTATTCCCAATATCGCAGCGACGGACGTTGTCGTCCACCCGACGGACGGCGACACAGTCTACGCCGCGATCGGTGATATTTTTGGCAAGCCTGAGAACGGCATCTATCGCAGCAAGGACGGCGGCGACAGCTTCAAGAAGATGACCAGTGGTCTGCCAACCCAGACCTTCGGCCGAGTGTCGCTGGCGATTTCACCTTCTAACCCGCGTCGGCTGTACACCATCATCACCAACAAGGCGACATCCGTCGGTGGTGGGGCCACCACGTTGGGCGTGTATCGATCGGACGACGGCGGCAAGTATTGGGTACGACGTCCCAGTGCGGGCAACTTCCAGGCAACGTACGGCTGGTATCTTTCGACTGCCATTGTCGGGCCTGATGATCCGGACATCTGCTTCGTCGGCGGTCTGACCCTGCGGCGGACCACCGACGCGGGCGACACGTTCCTGACCCGTTCGCCCCCGCACGTGGACATGCACGGGCTGGCGTTCGACGCTGCCGGAAGACTGCTCTGCGCCAGCGACGGCGGGCTCCACCGTTCCGCCAACCTGGGTGATTCGTGGGTGGCGCTCAATGACGGGCTTGGTGTGATTCAGTTCTACGCGGGCATGTCGGCCCACCCGACGAATCCCGTTTTCCTGTTGGGAGGCACGCAGGACAACGGCACAAACCGGCGCGAGGGTGAGGAAATCGGTGATTGGACTCACCGTCTGGGCGGTGACGGCGGGTATACCGCACTGAACCGCCGATCGCCGAACTTCATGTTCGCCGAGTCTCAGGGGACCGGCAACCTGTATCGGTCCGACAACGGCGGGGATTACTTTACCTCGAAGCGCACTGGGATCAACTCCGGTGATCGCAACTGCTTCCTGCCGCCGGTCACTTATGATCCTGAAGTGGAGAATCGCCTGCTCTACGCGACGCACCGAATCTATGAGAGCGTCAACAACGGCGATCTCTGGACGCCGATTACGCCCGACCTGACGGGCGGAGGGCTGGCGGCCATCCGGGCGTTGGTGTTCGCACCGTCGAACTCGCAAACCGTCTACTGCGCCACCAACGACGGGCGGGTGCTCGTCAGTACGGACTCCGGGCGCAACTGGGATGTCAAAATCACTGGTAATCCCGGTCGGCCCCGCATCTCGCGCGAGCTGGCCGTGGATCCGGAAGATGATTCTATCGCCTATCTGGCCGTGGGCTGGTTCGGTGTGGATCAGGTTCTCGAGACTACCGATCGCGGCGACACGTGGAACCCCATCGACGGCGACCTTCCCGACGTGCCGGTCAGCTCGGTGGCCGTCGAGCGGGTCGGTGAAGATCGGATCATCTACGTCGGCACGGACCACGGCGTGTACCGCACCGAAAACGGCGGCGTCAACTGGATCAAACACGGCGAGGGCATGCCGAACTCGCCGGTGATCGACCTGGTCGCCGACACCGCACACGACCGACTCATCGCCGTGACACAGGGTCGCGGGGTGTGGTACATCCCGCTTTCCGGCATCAACTGCGATGCCATTAACAAGTTCAAGGTCAAGTGCAAGGAAGGCAAGTTAAAGGGCAAGATCAAATCCGACCTGGCGGAAGGAACCGTGCTGACGCTCACGAATAACGGCGGTGACGCGAAGGAGGTGACGCTCAACACTAAGGGTAACGGCAAGGCGAAATGGCGCGACCAGGCCGGTGCTCACGATGTGTGCATCGTCGAGTGCGACCGCTGCAAATCAGTCGATTGCGGCTAACAGCCTATCCCGGAACCTCTGTGTGGCACCGGCTTCCAGCCTGCGCGATGTCTCCTTATCCGAGCCGCGACCGTGACGGAGCGCAACGCCCTATGTAGCTGGTAAGCACGAAGAACGGTATCGGACTCTGATGCACCATTTATAAATCACTACACTGGAGGAAACAACGACGGTCGGGCAACTCGTTCAAATGCACCGTGCTGAGCCTTTCCGGCCATTCCGTATCCACTTGGCGGACGGCCGGAATCTGGACGTCGCGCATCCGGAGTTTCTGGCCTACACGCCGAAGGGTCGAACGGCCATCGTTATGCGCCTGGACGAAACCTACGAGGTTATCGATTTGCTCCTCGTAACCAGTCTCGAAGTGATCGACGCCAAACCGCGCCGGCAGCGGCGGCGTTAGCCGCGCCCAAGAGGTAGACTTTAAGGAAAGGAGATTGACCGATGAGTTACGCAATCACCCACAAATCAAGCGGGGGACTTGCGACGCGTGGCGCTACATGCGTTTGGACGCTGATGCTCGCCGCCGCGCTGGCGCCGGTAACGGCCCACGCCCAGGGGCGCCCGGACATCGTCTGGATGGCCGGCGGGCATCGCGGGAGCGTGGAATCCGTCGCCTTTTCGCCGGATGGGGAGGTGCTGGCCTCCGCCGGTAGCTTTGACAGGACGATCAAGCTGTGGCGGGTCTCGGATGGGTCGCTGATCCGGACGCTGACCGGACACGCGAATTACGTGTGCTCCGTCACCTTTTCGCCGGATGGTGAACTGCTGGCTTCGGGGAGCATGGACAATACGATCAAGTTGTGGCGGGTGTCGGACGGGTCGCTGATTCGTACACTGACCGGACACACGCTCGACGTGAGGTCCGTCGCCCTTTCGCCGGACGGTAACCTGCTGGCTTCGGGGAGCGTGGACAAGACGATCAAGTTGTGGCGGGTGTCGGACGGGTCGCTGATCCGCACGCTGAGCGGACACGCGAACGTGGTGCGGTCCGTCGCCTTTTCTCCTGATGGTCAGATGCTGGGTTCGGGTAGTCACGACGACACGATCAAGCTGTGGCGCGTGTCGGACGGGTCGCTGATCCGCACGCTGACCGGACATAACCATAACGTGCGATCCGTAGCCTTTTCGCCGGATGGTGAAATCCTGGCTTCGGGGAGCGTGGACGAGACAATCAAGCTGTGGCGGGTGTCGGACGGCTCGTTGATCCGTACGCTGACCGGACACACGAGTAAGGTGAATTCCGTCGCCTTTT
>Ga0114922_10001404_pt1 | contig 22922 bp, 14 predicted proteins | sample AartaG_FD_100975 | JGI IMG/M metagenome (GOLD analysis project Ga0114922, IMG submission 100975) | Deep subsurface microbial communities from Aarhus Bay to uncover new lineages of life (NeLLi) - Aarhus_00045 metaG | ecosystem: Environmental > Aquatic > Marine > Oceanic > Sediment | place... | reverse complement strand
CAACTCCTGTCAAAGACCTGTTCATCGTAGGTCCCCCCTCGTGTTCAACACCCCTCTGTTTGCGCCCGGCACACGAATACTGACCCACTGTGCTATCTTCATAGTACAGTGTAACTGGTACCGGCGCTGTTGTCAACCACTGCTAGATGATTCGGAATGATACACAGTCCTGTACTTATATACCCCCCACCCCACGTGATTATTCATTATAGCACATTTCTGCTTTGCTCCAGGACCGCAGGTAGATGTTATCATGTTATCATCTCGACTCTCTCATCACGGGGGGAGCGGATCCTGCAACGGAGCCGCGTTGTGGGTATTTGGGCGGGCACGGTTCCTTGCACGCGTTATTCCCGCGACACGCAGTCTCCCCCAGCTTGCTCTTGCCCCGGTCCCCGCAACACTCGGCTTCCCTGGCCCGCTTCCAGCGGGCCGTTCTTTGCACCCGGCTTCAGCCGGGGTGAAAAGGAAGGCGCAACCAGTCATAGGGCGCTTCAGCGTCGCTTCTCGAACCGGCTTCAGCAAGGTCGAGACCCGGCACTGCTGCTGAAGCGTCAGCGGAAGCCACGCTAAAGCGCGCTGTCTCGATGTCCCACAGTTCTACTCACCCCCGCTCAAGCGGGGTGCAAAGAGGAGCCCGCCAAGGCGGGCTAAACGATAAAGCGTTCAGCAGCTTGCGCACTAGAGTGGCCATGAACAAGAAGGCGGTGCTGCAGGAGTCCGTCCGCCACCACGCACGTTCCGCAAAGAGACTTCCTTACATCAACGCTAAACAGAGACGAAGCGGGCATCCAGTGAGGCTGCAGGAGGTTTGGCACGCGGCGTGGATCCCCGCCTGCGCGGGGATAACGACAGAAAGGACGCTCTACAGTGTCTTGGAAGAACAGACTCGACATTGCCGGAAAAATGGGGAACAGTGGACGTTGTCACGCGGCGCCGAGCACGACTAGCACGTCGCTCTTCCTGCCAGGTTTTCGAGATACGCTGTTGGGGATGTCCCATTGGGAGGAACGGGCCTGGAGCGATTCACGCTCCAGGCCCGTAACGAAAAGTCTAGCAAGGACAAATCAGGATATTGTGAACGTCTTCGCCTTGTTATCAACCTTGAACGGTCCAGCGTTGACGATCGGCACGATTTCGATCTCACCCTTCAAATCTTGAGGTACTCTCCATGAGTACGCGCAGGTACCGCCTCACCCGTAGTGGAACTGACCGCGGGCGATGATCTCGCCGCGTCCGTCTTTTATCTCGAATCGCGGTGGGGCAAGCTGTCGGCCATTCTGCGTGAACTCGGCAGGCGAATACGTTTCGCCGCCCTGGCCTCTGATGTTCAGGCCCAGGCTGAGGGCGTCTCCCTGCTGCTCGACGCCAAGGCTTACTGTAATCGGCGGACCGAACGTCAATGCGGTGGTTCTGCTCTGGCTTACGCTGAGCACCGACCGCGCGGGCTCACTCTTGCCGACAATCTGCCACTGCGCACCTTCGTCGTCCTTGTCCACGAACGTGCACGCGGCGAGCCGGTACTCCCCGATGGGAACCTCGACTCTGTCGGCACCGCCCCTCAGGTTCAGGCAACGGCCGCTGTCGCTGATTAGCTGAGCAGAATACTGCCCGTAATCGCTCGTGACGTAACCCATGCCTTCCGGTGCCGGTCCTCCGCCCAGAGTGGCACAGGACGTGCATAGCGCAACTGCGCAGACCATCAACAGGACGGTCTTTAATGCGCTCTTCTTCAACACTACTCTACCCTCCTTCCAAATCAGACACGCTACATCGCGTGTGGTTAATGCCACCTTTGTTCAATCGCCTCAATATCAGGCACATTCTACACACGAAACCACGGCAATGCAATATCAACTGAGAAACTTGAAGTCTCCTAAAGGAGGATTGGCGTGCTCTTCACCTGAACCTCATACGGTCCGCCGTTGATGACAGGCACTATCTCGAAGTCGCCCTTCAGATCTGCAGGTACTCGCCATGAGTACGAGCACGTGCCGCCTCACCCATACTTGAACTTGTCGCGGTGGACTACCGTACCCTGCCCGTTCCGGACTTCGAACTCGGGAACCGGAGGGAGGGCGCCGTCCACTCTGAGAGTACCCGGGTTGAACTTTGCTCCGTCCCTTCCTCGCATGTCAACGCTGAGCACGAGGGAGTTCTCCGTTTTCTGCGTCAGCACCGTCGCTGTGAACGGCGGTCCAAACCCTGCACGTGCCGTACCATCCGGGTTGCCCTCAACCGTCGATGCGTTCAACGAGCCGCTGCCTTGGATAACCCATCTGCGGCCACCCTCGTCCACCTTCTCGAGGCTGAACGATCCCTGGCCAAGAGACCCTGAATCCAACATCAAACGGGTGAACTTATTCTCGGTTACCTGGACGACAGGGTCCGTCTGTGTCCCCACACCCTGGACCTGCCAGACAGTGTTCTCCCCGCCGGTCCCTTCAATATTCCAGGTAAGCACTTGATAGCTTCCTGCCGGCAGCTTGAAGACCGTGCCGGGCGCACCCTTCAGCTGAACAGGCCACCTGTAACTCAGCAGGTCAAGCGAATATCGCGAAAACAGGCTCGTGACAATCACCGTCCCGCAACTCTCCTCCGTCTCACGAACCGCTATTTTGCGTCCGTTATCCAGCACTTCTATCTCGTAACACTTCCCCTCCAGCGAAAGGTACTTGCCGAGACGATACGTTTCCGGCGTGTCTTGGGTCTCCTTCATGAACGTGCCGTCCCCGTCGACATCAATAGCCAGGGTATCTCCTGCCATATACTGTGTGCGTCCGTCAGGCATGGAAAGGATCTCAAACCGGTCGTTGAACAGACCGTTATGGGTGTCGTCGAACAGGGCAACTCTGTATGTCCTGCCCCGCAGTACAATGCTGCCCTCACAATAACCGCAGAAGGCGAATGTCGGGAACCCGTAGCTGGAATCAATTCGAGCCCTGACGTGGCACGGATAGTCGGTGCCGTTCGATTCTACCGCCAGCTCAATCGGCGGAATATTCGTGAATTTGCCGGTCGTATCCCGCATCCCCACCACCCTCAGGTCGTCCGACATAGCCAGGTTGTTGTCGGTGTCGATGATGAGAGTGTCGTAACCCGTACCCGTTCCTCTGGATTCGTCAATAGCGCAAACGTGTAGATTCTCGAGATTTCTCCGCGAATAAGTCCCCAACCAGAGCCAACTGTATCGCGGGTTGTAGGACAAGTAGCGAGCTTCTACGATCAAATTCTTTCTCGGTGAAATATCTACAGCATTCCCGATAGTGCGAAGCATGAAAGAACCATCCTGATCGACCTTGTATTCCAGGTCGTAGACGGTGGCACCCGCCGGCACGCTGGATGCCTGAGCCAGAACGGAACCGGTGAATAGAACCGCAGCGCCTAAGAGAGTCAACAGTCTCGCGAATCTAGTGTGTCTGCTTACGTAAGTCATCGTTCACTCCTGTTCCGGTATTCCACGTTGTACATACCCCTCAACGCTCGGACACTTGCCCGTAAACGGGCGTTCCAACCTTCTCAAGATTACTCAGGATTCGCGTAGTATCTTTGTCAAGTCTCGAGATCTTCAAGCAAACGAGGAGGTGGCCTCCATCAGGCACGCGGCGGGCAACCGCTACCCACTGATCCAGTTCCGTTTGAAGTTCTGCGATAATGCCCTGGAAATCCAGCTCCGGTTCGCCCACATCGAATGAGAGAGGACCAAACATCCTTGCCCGCTTCTCGGCCGTGATGCTCCAGAAGGCAAGATCAACGTCGACTGACCTATCATCCCGGCCTGGAGACACCATAAACAGCGCTTTTGTTCCCTGCATTACCTCGACGTAGGGCGACGACTGCACATCCATAAACACGCTGGCCTTGTTCTCAGGGCTGACTATCTTAGGAGCAGTGATCACATGCACCGCCGGCCTGGTGATACCCCAGCCGTAAGTCCATTCCAGTTCGTCCCCTCTGATGTTCACATTGAGATTGCCAATACTCAACACCGCCTCACGGTAGACCTCGGCGTTCGTGGATAGTGCTGAGCTGTGCAACTCCCCTTCAACGAGACGGATGTCGTCATGTGTCACAACTCGAACCACCGACACTTTGACAGCATAGAGGGTCTGATTTTCCGGCACTGGTGGCGGGGTAATACCTTCAGAGAGAGCGCCGGGGGGCAGAGGGCGTATCTGATGTGGCCGGAGCCACAGCTCTGCAAGCTCAGGGCCGACCCAATCGAACCGATCCTGAATGTCCTCCGTGAAGCTGCGCTCCTGCTCAGAAACACTCGGCCTCTCCGTCTCGCGCACTGCCGTCCGCGAAACCGCACACGACGTGCAAACCGTCAGCGCGCACACAATCAACAGGCACCCATTTTTTCTCAACATCGTTCTCCCCTCCTTCCAAACGCCCGTCTATTGTTCCTGGAGCAGAGCCCTCACCGCCTCCTCCACCGCTCTGGGTTAGAAAAACTCGAATCGCAGTCCTCGAGTACTCATTCTGTCGCTGACTACTGCCACGTCCGTGGGGAGCCAGGTGGTATCATCCGGCGACCAGTAGTATCGTTTGAGCCGGGAATACCTGTCGCCCTTTTCTTCATCTTCTGTGGCCAGTCGGATGTCCACGTACAGGAGTGACTTATGCTTCTGCAATACCTTCTCCGGAGAATTCTTGTACTGAATGCGTGGGTTAGCGACAACCATTGCCCGGACCCTAATCGTATCTGCCATGGCTTGCTCGTGCATCTCCTCCCCAAGGCTCTTAGAGACGGAGCTTGCCTTGCGAAATGTGAATCGCGACCCCTCGGAACTCAGTTTGTAGTACAAGTGACGGTATCCCGGCCCGCCTTCTCCTCCACCATACTGTCTGCTTATCACGATACGAAGGAATTCCTGAGGGTCCTCAGGTATCCCGCTCTCTGGAATGCCTTCTTTTTCCATAACCAACTTTCTGTCAAATTCGGCACGCTCAGGAATCAGCTCGTACGGGGCTCGAAGTCTGTCTGCCAGAATGAGATCCGTGGAGCCTACCGTGAAGGCCCATATGTTCTCTTTCAGCACTCTGAGCAGATTGTCCAACTGATCTGCCGACACCAAATCTCTGTTCTCGATTTTCATCGCCTTCAATAAACCGGGTAGATTAGCCTGCTCGATCTTCGTGAAGGCAAGGTCCTGTATATCGTCATTGAAGAACGGGGGCTCATCAATAACCTTAGCTTGCACCTTCTCCTGGTCTTCGGCCACATCATTCGGCCTATCACTCTGCAGCAAAGTCTTCACCGCCGCGCTCACCGCAGCAAGCGGGATGTCCTGGTACCGGATCTTACCTTTGCGATCTATGACGTATATGGCTGGTAGGATCCTTGCCCCGTACTTTTCAAAGGTAGCTCCTGCATGCAGCCTTCCTGACGCCGGTGTGTCCAAAGCAACGCGGTACCTTATCGACTTATCCGCTACGTACTGCCTCAACCCAACCGGGTCACCGTCGGAAGTGTGTACGAAGAGGATCTCGGCACCGGCCGCGGAGTATTTGTCGTGCAACTCGTTGAGCGACAGTACCAGAGCCTCGCCGAGCGATTCCCTGCTGGGAGCTCGTACGCCAAACGGCAGCATCACACGTTCATCGAGTACCAGCCGCACCCCGCCTGAGCGCGACATGGTTCTCAATACATTGCGTATGTTCGTACCCTCATCAAAAGACACCGTCACCTCTGTCTCCAGCTTCTTCTTCAGTTCTTCCACTCCCCGATTGGGCGACTCCTTCCTCTTGGCGACAGGTGGTACAGGGATGGGCTCCGATGGCCGGAACCTTCGTTCCTGGGCCAGAACCTCGGGTGTTGAGATCCAGACGCACTCCGGGCGAATCCTATAGTCCAATCCCAGAGGTTTGCATATCGCTATCAGCGCGTCCGTGAGCGGGACGTCCTCAAAGTAGGTGCCGCGGATCTGCCCGTCAATGGTCGGTTCAATTCCCTCAACATCCTTTACGGTGCCGCCTGCGGGAGGCAGCATCACGCGCTCGTCAAGTACCACATCCACGCCTACCATCTCTGAGAGAACCGGCAGAATGTCTCGAATGTCGGTCCCTCGGCCGTAGTCAACGCTGATCGGTATATGCAACTTCTCCACCATTCTCTTCGTCTCAGCGGTCAGTGGACCTGTGTCCGGTCCTTCTCCGTGTGGAATGGTGAAGCGAGTCTCTAATGGCTCGAACGACTCGGCCTGCAATACGTCAGGTCTCGATACCCAGATGAATTCCGGCAGAACACGATAGTCGAGTCCCATGGGTTCCAAGATAGCAACCATAGCGTCGCTCACAGGCATATTGGGTACATCGACCCTGTGAACCTTCTCGTCAACAGTTGGGTCGATCCCTCCTACCCGACGAGCAGTGCCGCCGGCCGGAGGCAGCATCACGCGCTCGTCAAGTATCACTCCTATACCGAGAAACTCCGACAGGAACCACAAAATGTCGCGAATATCGGTTCCCTGGGCGAAATGAAGGTTGATGTCGTCGGCCAATCTGTCCTGGATCATCTCAAGCTTGTTGACCAATGACGCGCCCTGTTCGTCATCTACAGCGGGAACTGCCAACCGGTCCTCGATCGGTCCAAATGTCTGGCTCTGCAAAACGTCGGGTCTCGAGACCCAAATGAATCCTGCCAGGACCTTGAAATCGAGTCCCACTGGCTCAAGCACAACTCCGAGAGCCTCAGCGAGACTGACACCTTGCAGGTCGATTGCGGCAACACTACTCTCAATCGTAGGTTGTATTATCAGGTCTCGTTGCTTTTCTCTGGCTTCATCAGGCAGTTGGCCGCTGGCGCGTCGTGCTCCGTTATACTCCAAGTCAGAGAAGATCAATACAACGATTTTGCCGTGCAGAGATGCCAAACTCGTCGGTGCGCAGTTCAGCCACTCCGCTATATCCAGTTCCGGTGCCTCGTTGCCACGCATAATAGCTGGTGGGACAATCTGCAGCTTCCGCTGTACGCTAAAGACAAAGCGCTCCGGCTCCGCGACATAATTTTGTCCCGTGTCGTCGCCGCTCACGAGCATGTCATCAAGCGACTTCGGCTTCTCTACTTGCTCGCTCTGAGCAGCGTAGAGCGCCTGTTCTACGGATTTACGCCACCGATCATGAGGGCCGTTAGTGTCAACTTGAGCTGGGCATAGCGCGTGGAGGGAAACCGCGAAAAACAGAACACACGCGAGGCCCGTCGCACTGCTCGTCAGGTATCCCAGCCGCATTGCCCCTCACCTCCCTCGGTTATCAGCATTGGTCGTCTTCCAAACATATATGACATTACGGGGGGTATTGCGATCAAACTTGCGTTGAACATTTGAGAGGGTGGAAAACACGGACGAAGCAAGAATCTGGATAGTCGACGTCAGGAGCCCGGCGAGGGGAACATATTTGGCTTGCTGAAACATGAGTCTCACCCCGAAACCCGGAGCCAACACGAGCAGCTCTGTACGGTTTTCCTCCCCTCCACTACTATAATATTGTACTACACCCGTATTTATTCACCAAGGCTTTTCACATCATTCTCACCTCAATGAACCGCTAAATGTGGCAGTAGTTCGGATAATGACATCGGAAACGCCGTAAACACCGCGTCCATCCCGATCAATCGGACGCAGACGCGTGCCGGGAAGGCTTCACTGAGGGGATTGGATTTGAGAGCGTTCTGTTGTTCTCTATGGCACCACCAGTTCCACCTCGACGACCTTACTCTTCCCTCTTTTCCAGATAGAGATCGGTACGGGTCGTCTGTCCGCTGCGGACCATCACCGTCATGGCCCAACCGAGCGGATCGTGTGAGTCCGCGGAGCGCCAGCCGCTCGCGCTCAGTTGCCACTCTCCCGGAAAGAGACCGTCAATCCGGTAGATTCCTTTCGCGTCCGTTCTCGTGTTTGGCATACGACCCCAGATGCGTACGTTCGAGCACTGAACGAACATGCCAGGAATGGCACGCTCAGATCTCGCGTCATAAGCGGTTCCCTCTATTGCACCGGCAGCCACAAGCTTGAAATCGACTCCGTCGTACACCTCGCCAGGCTCTACGGTAACCTCCCGCGGTTCGCCGACGAGGTTGCCCTTATCCACGCCTACCAGCACATGACTCGCAGGGAGATCTTCGATACGAAACGAACCGGAGGTATCAGTACGCGTTGAGGTCCGGAAATGCTGCCGGCGTGCACTTGGGTACGGACTGTCGATGGTGCCTTGCAGCCGTGCCACAGCGCCTTCGACCGGCTGCCCGGTGGCATCGTCAAGCACACGCCCGCTAATAGTGCCAGCTTTTCTCAGCTCGATTCTGATGTTATTGCACGGCAAGGGAAACTCCCCTCCGAACCAGAGTACTTGTTTCTCCCCTGCTATCCTAAGACGCTGTCCTTTCTCGTGGCTCTCCCGGTTCCACGCATAGTCCGTCCCATATCCTTTCTTCTCCCCCTTGACACCCAATGTTACAGTGTCTTTCGGGAGGTGCGTAAACGTGAAGCGGCCATCGGCATCGCTCTCAGTCTTGGCCAGGCCGCCGTAGAACAAGGCATGGATAAATGTGAGGCCCGCATCGCTCGCACGAGCGTATTTCCGACGGTTATAGTAAGCTAAGTGCCTCACGCCGTTCACGGTAACAACCGCCCCTTCGATGGGCTTCATGCGCTCGTCCACGACAACACCGGACGCGGTCACCGTATGAGCAAGGGTGAAATCGACACCCGTCCTGTGCTCGCTTACTTCCAGTGGTTCCGCCCGGCCTCCGCCAATTGCCCAATCGGGATGACTAACCAGCACCAGCATCCTCTGTTCGGCGGGCAGCGGTGCGAGCGTATAACTGCCGTCAGCCCCTGTGATTGTCTCTTGGGCAATCTTGAGTGACCCTGGTTCGTCCTCAAACGGGTTTACTCCCTGCCGCGCCTCGACATGCGCGCCCTGAACCGGCCTTCCTCTAGCATCGCGGATGACGCCCGATATTGACGACGCGTCTGAGTCCTCAGCGGCCACCATTAGGCATAACCCGAGCACAGCCAATGCGGCCACCAGAATACAGATTCCCAACGGAGATCTTCTCATGACCAACCCTCTGTTGCCCAGATCACGCGCAATTCGCTGCCAGGGGACGTCGGGCTACACCTCCTTGCAGGCTTCCTCCTCCTGGTTCTCGAAGCGGAAGATCGAATAAAAGCGTGCGCGGTAGAAACTGTTTAGGAACGTGAGGAGCATAAATGGCAGCAGGATAATGTACATGACAAGCCCTATTCCAGCCCCGACCGCAGGCATCATCCCCAGTATCAAGGGATCCTCCGCGATGCGGCCGACCACTGCAAAAGGTATGGCCAGACACGTGAATATCAACATGACCCGTAGAAAACGCAAGAGCATGAAACGCAGGGCGCTGTAATGTTTGCGGCAGAAGAAACGTGCGGCGGCCATCGCCGGCAGCACTGCCAACGCTCCGAGCACACACACAACCACGGACGATGGAATGATGTGGCCGATCACTACAGAAGATGTGGCCAGACATGTGAATATCAATATGAGACATAGCAAGAGCGAGGACATGAAACGTGGGGCGCTGTAACGTTCGCTACATAGGAAGCGTGCGGCGGCCATCGCAGGCAGCACCGCCAGGGCTCCGAGCACACACACAACCATGTACGGCGAAAAAGAGTTCACGCCGGCGTAGAGAGCGCCACTCACAACGCACATGACCGTCAAGATGCCCGCTGCAGTGAAGAAACCCCTGCGCCCGCCCAGTGCCTCCACCTTATAAGAAAGGAGCCACAGTGCGCCTAAACCCATCGGCACTGAGCTCAGGAAGCCTAAATTTCCAAAGAATACAGGCATGCCATACAGAAAACGAGCCAGTAGCGACAAGAAGCCCGTTATGAGAAACGCAGGTAAGAGGACCAGCCACGCCCGCCAAGTACGGTTCGGCTTGAGCATCAGCAACGGAACCAACATCACCCGCGCCAATATCCACGCCAGGTTCCGGGCCAGGCTCCAGTGATAGGTGACCGATGTGTTTTGCTGCGGTCCCAGCGTACCGATATCCTGGGATGCGACGATCCTGAGATTCCCGAAGGTCGTCAAGGGTACCCGCCATGGGTACATGCAGATTCCGCCTCACCCATACTCGAACGAGCCGGAGGCGATCTTCGTGTCACCCTTATAGATGGCAAGTTGCGGCGGTCTCTCCCGTGCCCGCTCACAGGGCACATAGCTTTCGCCGCCCGCACCGAGCAACTTATAAGACAACAACAGTTGCAGTTGGTTTCCGCGCGGGTTCACTGTGAGACGATGGGTCAACGGTCCGCCTACCTTCAAGATCGCGGGTTTATCCTCGGTAATCAAGACTCCCTTAGGCGAAGAGGCGGAGAATAGCCCGGTCGAACCTCCACCGTCCAAGAAGACCGTGGGGGATAAATAGCTGCCTACGGGCACTTTGACGTTCGCTTCGGGCGCATCAAGAACAACAAAAGACACGCCTTTCTCATCTTGTCTCTGAAGGACTAAACGTTTGATGGACTTCCCATCTATTCTCAACTCGCCAAAGGGGATATCCGACTCCGTAAACGTGGCTACGAGTTCCGTTCCCGCTTCCGCGTACTCGAACCCTAGTTCAAGATCGTAACTGGCACCGTCGAAGGAGAGGCGCTGCATGAGCGGCAGGCTGTCGGGAGCCTCTAGGATTTCGGAAGCACGTATCTGAGCCAAATTCGCCCGGACCTCGTTAAGCACGCTCGTCAAGCTCTCTTCGCTGCTCCTGAAGACAAGGTAGTCCCGGAGATCTATTTGCCCGTCCGTAAGCACGCTCGTCAAGCTCTCTTCGCTACTCCTGAAGACAACGCAGTCCCGGAGATCTATTTCCCCGTCCATGTTGTCCTGGACGGCAAACCACCATTTTTTGCCGTTCAGTTCGATCTCGGCTTGCCAGACGGATCGGACAAACGCTTCGCAGCTTACCCATCCGCCAGAGGTCCTCCTGATTGCCAAATCAATCATACAGGGGATCCGCATCGACCCCCGTTCAATGTCAAACCGGACGTCCCTGAACCAGCCATCCTTGCTCTCGAATATGCCGTCGGGATCGTCGGTAAGGTCGAGGTTACGGTTCAGGTCAAGATACAGTTTCCCGGCGGAGCTGTCCCAGGCGAAACCGATGAACTCCATATCAGCCTGCCTGAACCGCCGCAAAGGGCCGCGCACAATATCGCGTCCGCTGAATTTCGGCTCTCTTCCGAAAAATACCTCGTTGCCTTCAACCGGGGTGTCAACCTGTAAGGAAAAATCAACTTCCTTGTACTTCAGGCGGAACACGTGCCTGGTCGGCTCATCACCTTCCTCGGACGGAGCCGCCGCGCAAAAGGAAAAGCCAAGAAGGAAAGCCACAAGTGGAACGCAAAATGAGCGACAACAGAATCGAGCGGTGGCAGGAACTCCCAGAACAAGGTTTGCTCGAGAAACGTGTCGCATCGGTGCCTCCGGGACGCCAGGATCACGTCTTCTCCCCTATGTCTTGAAACGCTGGGCTATTCTACCACACTGTATACACCAATGGAAGAGGGTTTATTCAACCGGCTAGGGCCACACGCTCACTCATCCCCAGTTCTGCAATACGCCCCGAACTCCCGCGTGACGGGGCCTTTATGGCTGGTGATTGTTGCCGCGTTGGGCGGCCTCGTCTTCTCTGATGGTGGGGCAGACATTCCTGTCTGCCACGTAGGGGCGGATCTAAGACCCGCCCGCGGCCGACACGGAGGTCGGCCCTCCCAAAGACAGACGCCCCACCGGGGCGTCTCTACGATCGATGGGACTTCCGCAGAGAAGACGCTTGTAGGTGGAAAAGTGATCTCGTTCGGAAATTGGGGATCAGTGAGGGCCACACGTTGACAGGTCAAACGGGTTTATTCTTCGGAGCCTTCTCCGTCTTTCTGCGGGCAGACCGGTTGGCAATCGTGGCAGACTATGCACTCGAGGGCGCGGTTCGGGGTGGTTCCTTCGACGATCCTGGAATCCGGTTCGGCGCGTGTCGGGCATACGCGGCTGCACTTCTTGCAGGAGACGCAGTTATCGGTAGGCACTTTCACCGTCCAGAAGCTCAGGAAGTTGAGCGGGGCAAGCAACGCTCCGATCGGACAGAACACCTTGCAGAACGCCCGGCTGCTGAATACCACCAGCACAAGCACGCCGACCAGTATACCCAGCTTCACGACGGTCGCGGCACTGACCGTCTGAAACCCGCCTGTGATCAGGTTCGGTATCGTCACCTGAATCGCCGACGCAGGACAGAAGTTGCAGAACGAAAACGCCGTCTGCTCGCCGAACATGAACGGCAGGAGAAATACCATCACCACCAGAATAACGTACTTCGTCTTCGCGGTCCATTTTGGAAGGAATACCTTCGGGCTCTTGATCTTGTACAGAAGATCCTGCAGGAAACCGAACGGACAGGCCCACCCGCACAGCAATCGCCCGAATACAACGCCCAGCAGCAGAACCGTACCAACCGCCAGGAATGGGAACAGGCGGTAGCCGGAGTAGTGAACGAACACGCCGATCGGGCACGCGAACCACGACAGGATGCACGAGTGGCAGCTCAGCACAGGCGTGCACAGCGACTTAAGCTGAGGGCCCCACGAACTGTGCAGCAGTATCAGCGATATAGTCTGGACAATGCGTCTTGCAGTAACCATTCAGTTTTTTTCGCAGCCGCCATGGCCGCCCGGATTCCTACTTTCAAGTGGGGCACAGCCGTTTGACCTTAGGTTTAGTCCGGTCATACGTGGACAGCAGTTCGGCCCCCTCACGTATCACGCCGGTGAACGTAGCATCCTCGACCAATTCCCGCTCGCCGATCTTGTGGAACGTGCGTACGTCCTCACCCCACTCATCCGCGTCCGCATCGTATACTTTGTAGACGCGCACACTGCTGACGAGTATGAGCGCCAGGGCAGCAACCAATACGCACGCGGCGAGCACTTTTTGAACAACGGGTCTCTTCATTTCACCAAAAGATTCTTCTGATAATCAGAGGTCAACTTTCTGTTGTTGCCAATACGCACAGTTACCCCACGCAGGTCGAGAAAATCGAGTATTGCCAACGCATATTTCCGCGTCGAGCCGATAACGTGCTTGAAATCCGCCGAATCGAGCGTGCCATTCTTCTTGATACTCTCGACAACCGCATCCTGGGCCCTCTGAAAGTGATTATAGCTCAAAACGACATTCTTCGAAAGCTTGATCAGCTTCCCTTCGTGACACAGATGTTCCATCAGCTTGTCGACCTTGGCCTGCGGCGCCTTCAACATGTCCGGCAACTCTTCCGGCCGGGGCGAGCGGAACCCGGTCTTCTCGTACACGTCGAGAATCCTGGCTATCAGGCCGCTGTCGACGCTCGCGAGCTCTGCGGCGGCATCCCGCAGGACTACCTTATCATCTCGCACGGTGACTCGGCCGTCGCGCTGCAGATCCTCCTCAATCCGCGCCCACAAAGCGTTAGGAAAGCCGAAACGTGCCCGGAGATCACTGACACCGATACTGAGGATCTTATCCACCGTGGCAACCTTCTGCAAATGCGCCTCGACATCCTTCATGCAAGACTGGTAGGCTGTCGAGAGGACGTAGTAATCTTCCTGCAGCGCCATAACCTCTTCCTTGTCTATGAGACGCTGCAGGCGATCCTGGACGACGTCCGGCGGGATGAGTGTGCCGACGGATATGTCCTTGAGTGTGCCGCCCGTTTTACACTGTTCCGCGAGGAAATAGTCAACCCTCCTGTCCAAACCCTCAGCGCTGGTGGGATCCACCCCGCCCATGAAATCTGTGTACGCTTTTACGCGGCCAAGAACGTGCTTATTGCGCGGACGTTCCTCACCGTATGAAACCGCCAGTATATTTCCTCCAGCTACGGTCGCCGCCGGAGACGGACGCCTGACAATGAACCTATCGTGCGCGGCAGCAGCTACAGGTCGCGTCAACGCGAACGTAGCAAGACCGGTCTGACCCGCACCGAGCGTCTTGTCCTCGAGAAGGTATAGCTTGCCGCTCTCCTCGACGGTTCCAGTGTGGAACTTGATCTCCTCGTTGTTGCGCAACGGTTTCTCAACGCTTGACACAACCTTCACTGTGACATGGAAGTAGCGGGACGGTTTCAGGTATCCGGGCTCGCAGACAACCTGCCCGCGTACCGGCGGCTTCTTTCTGAACTCCGGAACGTTGAGCGCCAGACACGACCCGTACCCGCCCTCGGACGCATCTCTGAGGAAACGCTGGATACCCCGCACCTTACCCCTTTGGCCGCCCGGAACAAGCTCGACCTGCGCGCCTACCTCGATTGTGCCGTCGACCGGAATGCCCATGACGACGGTTCCGAAACCCTTCTTGGGGAAGACGCGTTCGATCGGCATCCGGAAGATACCGAAGCTGCGCTTTCTGACGAGCCCCTCCGCGTGTTTGACGAGAACATCGTAGAACTCCGAGAAACCGTCCAGCGTCTCGGAAGAAACCGGGCAGATGGGAGCGTTCTCCATGGAAGTCCCGCTGAGAAAAGCGCGGACGTCGTCGGTAACTTGCTGAACACGTTCGGGGGAAGCCAGGTCCGTCTTCGTCAACGCTACCATGCCGTGACGCACGCCGAGCAGTCCCATGATCTGGAAATGTTCGATCGTCTGAGGCATTATGCCATCGTCCGCCGCGATTACCAGTATCGTCATGTCAATGCCGGACACCCCCGCGACCATGTTCTTGATGAACTTCTCATGACCGGGCACATCGACAATGCCGATGCAGATATTGCCCTCGAGGAGACACGGGGCGAACCCGAGCTCGATCGTCAAGCCGCGTTCCTGCTCCGCCTTCAGGCGGTCGGTGTTGCACCCGGTCAGCAGTTTCACCAGGCTGGTCTTGCCATGGTCAACGTGCCCGGCCGTGCAGACCATCATGATCACGTCCGGCTCGACGTCCGTTTGCAGTTGTCCTGGTGGTTCGTGTTTCATGAGTTCAGTTCCGCCGCGGCTGATTCCTCTAGGCCCTTACAAACCGAGTTCTTCGCACACCTCCTTGTAGAACATCATCGCTGTGCACCCACCGAACGCGGTGGCCAAGGATGCGACCTCGTCGATCTCCTCCTTAGGAATTCCCATCTTGATCGCGCCCTGCAGGTGGATCTTCAGGCACGGACGACAGTGCTGGGCGATCGAAAGCGCCACGGCCATCAGCTTCTTGTTCCGCGCGTCGATCCTGCCAGCCTTGCTCGCTTCCTTCATGAAGTCACTAAACATAGCGAGCGTATCTGCAGCGTCACTTCCTCCAGTCCCGGGCGGGTTTTCACAGCAACTCATATCAGCCGGCGCGGTAGCCGCCGCTGGTTTCTCGGCTTTCTTTTTCCCGGCCATGATAACGGCCTCCTTTTTTCCTACAAAGTTCTGCAATTCGCTGTTAACGATTATGACCTTGCCTTGCGGCTCATCCTTTTCTAGCACACGTCCTATTATAGATGTGGTGTTGCGTCCGCGTTCGCGCATCTCTTTTACGAAAGCGTTTCCCTGTTCCTCCGGCAGCGAGATCAAGAGTCCTCCGGAAGTTTGCGGGTCGTAAAGGATGGGCAGATTCTTCTCACCGCGCGTATCCGCCACCTTGACCCACGCCATCGAGTACTCCTGGTTACGCTCGATAGCGCCCGGCAGAATATCGTTCTCGAGACACGCCTGCGCTGCGGCAAACACCGGCAGACTGGACATATCTATCTCCGCTGTCACGCCGCTGCCACGCACCATCTCCACGAGATGACCCGCCAGCGCGTACCCGGTGACGTCCGTGCAGGCGTTGGCTCCATACTTGACCATCAGTTCGGCGGCGTCCTTGTTCAACTCAGCCATCGATGCGCCGACTTCGTCGAGGCACTCTTGGCTAATCCGCCCGATTTGAGCGGCAAAGGAAACCATTCCGGTGCCGAGAGGTTTGGTCAGGGCGAGCACGTCTCCAGGGTGGGCATTGTCACGTTGGACCGCTTTCTCCGAGTCCATGAGCCCGGTCACCGCGAACCCGAGCTTGATCTCCTCGTCGTTGATGCTGTGACCGCCAATCAGGCTGCATCCGGCCTCCTCGAGCTTCTCCATCCCGCCGCGAAGCATCTCCTCCATAAGACTGCCGTCGAGTTCATCAATCGGGAAACCGATAATCGACAGCGCGGTGAGAGGCCTGCCGCCCATAGCATAGACATCGCTCACGGAATTGGCGGCGGCGATCTGACCGAAAAGGTACGCATCGTCGACGCACGGCGTGAACACGTCCACGGTCTGGACGAGCGCGTACCGGTCGTCGAGCTTGTAGACGCCTGCGTCGTCTCCCGCAGCAGTGCCTACAAGCACGTTGGGATCGGTCACCGCAGGCAGCTTGCTCAGAATGCGCAGCAGGTCCGCCTGACCGATCTTGGACGCGCACCCGGCCTTCCGCACGTGCCTGGTCAAGGGCACATCGCCGGTCTTCACGGGCATCTTCTCGCCCGCGCACTGGCAGATGTTGTACTCCCTGAATATGTCGCACGGGCACGGCTTCTTGGGATTGCAGACGCAGTGTCCCAGCTTTATCGAACGCGCCATCACTGCCTTGCGGCGCTGCACGTCAATTGTCATAAATTCCTCGCTTGTGCTTAATGTCTAGGTGTTTTCTTTCGGCGAGCACGGATTCCGGATTTCAAGAGTGCGCGATTCCCTTCAATGCTTCTAAGATCAGTTCCTCCTCGCCGTCGAGCAGGGTTCGCATGTCGAGAAGCACTTCGTCATCGGCTATCCTTGCGATGATGGGCGGCTCGTTTTGTCTGAGGAGATAACTCAACCGGTCGGCCGACAGCTTCGAGGAGGTCAGCGCCAGGACGTACGTCTTGATCGGCACACCGGGCAGCGAACCGCCGCCGGTGGCGCTTTCGCCTTCCGCCACATGCGCGTTGATTGCAAGCTTGTCCTTCTCGATGTTCTTCTTCAGCTTCGCGGCCCTTTTCTTCAGCGTGGCCGCAGGTACAGTCAGCATGCGAAGCGTCGGGTGGTTCTCGAGCAGGGTATCCGGCTCGAGGAATAGCCGCAGCGTCTGCTCCATAGCCAGGTCGGTCAGCTTGCATACACGCAGCATACGAGTCAGAGGATGTTTCTTGATCCTGTCAACCAGCTCCTTCTTGCCGACTATTATTCCCGCCTGGGGCCCGCTGATCAGCTTATCCCCGCTGAAGCAGACCAGGTCCGCACCCGCAGCAATGCTATCCGGCGCGGTCGGCTCGTGTGGCAGACCGTACTCCTCGAGATTGACCAGAGCGCCGCATCCAAGATCGTCAATCACCACCACCGGCTGTTTTTTCTTGAGCGTTACCAGATCCGCGATTGGCACCTGGCCGGCGAATCCGATAACCCGGTAGTTGCTGGGATTCACACGCAGAATCGCGGCGGTATTCTCCGACAACGCCCGCTCGTAATCGTGCAGATGCGTCTTGTTCGTCGTACCGATCTCTACCATGATAGCGCCGCTCTGGTGTATGCAATCCGGCAGCCGGAACGACCCGCCGATCTCGATCAGTTGGCCGCGCGAGACGATGACCTCCTTACCTTCGCACAACGCCGTGAGAATCAGCAGCGTCGCGGCGGCGTTGTTGTTCACCACCATAGCCGCTTCCGCACCGGTCAGCTTGGCCAGCAGGTACTCGGTCATGTAGTTGCGTTTCCCGCGCGCGCACGTCTCCATATCCATCTGGAGGTTGCAGCAGCGGTTAAGTCCGGCAATCGCGTCCACGGCGCGTTGAGGCAGCACGGCCCTGCCAAGCCCCGTGTGCAGAATGATGCCGGTGGCGTTGACTACGGGACGCAACCTGTCGCGCTCTTTCGCGAGCAGGAACGATTCGACCTTTGCGATTACGTCGCTGACACCGGGAGCCGCCTCACCGCTCTTAAGATTCTTCCTGAACCAAGCCAGCGCGTCATTGACAGCGTCCAGCACTATCGGGCGGGTATGCTCGGCGATCATAGCCTCGACCGCCTTTTCCTCGAGCAGGGCAGCGACAGACGGCAGATTGCGTCTCGGGTCGCTGCCGCTATCCTTGGCTTTTTTCCCCATGGTTCACCATATTGGCGGAGGTGAATGGGAGTCGAACCCACCCGCCGCGGTTAAGCAGCTCTACGGTTTTGAAGACCGCGGGAGCCACCGGGCCCCTGTCACCTCCGCCTCCCTGTTTACACTCTCCTGCAAAACCCGGCGCCGACGATGAGCCGATAACCGGCTCAGCAGATAACTTTATACACTCTATCCCCCGATAATGCAACACGAAAATGCAGAAATTGTCCCCCAGAAGCCTCCTATTTACATCAAGACCGCTTCGCGATATACTATTCTAGGTTGTTTCATCACCGACCGCCTTCTGAGACGGTGTGGTTTAGCGTTGATACTTGCTTGACAACAGAAACCTGTCTTTTTCGGTTTATAATGTTGGGGGAAGGTGCTCGCGGGGCGCGTGGTGGTCAATTGCCAAAAGCCGGGGATTGGGGGGGCACGTGAGTCGCTTCGTTATCAGCACTCACACGAATCTTGTCTTTATTTGATCAGTTTGGAATCCAGTAGCCATTGATCCGTGAGAATCTCGGCGCGAATGAGGAGCCATGCCGGCAGAAGGAGGCCCAGAATGAGAAAAGAACTACGCAACGCGTTCAAGAGAAACACTCTGTCCAGGAAGCTTACTGTATTATGCGCTGTGCTGGTCTTGGCGTCCCTTTCACACAGCTCTGGGGCACAACCGACCGGTGCGCCCGAAAGCGCGGTTGACCCGTTGCCCACGGGCTTCCGCGAACTCGACGAGACTCTCGCCAAACTTGAGCGGTTTGACGCCTCCGGGAAAGTTGTGGATCTGGAAGGTAATCCTGTGCCCAGAGCGCAAGTCTACGCGTACTTCGTGCATGGTCAATACCGCTTCCGCGACCGCTTTGTAGGCAGGACGACGACCGACGAGACCGGGCTGTTCAAGTTCGAGAAGGCCGTCGTGTGGGAACCCGAACTGACCGGCGGCGAGCAGCGCCCACAACGCTATAGCTTCGTTGCCAAACACCCTGAGCTCGGCATCGATTTCGAGACGCGGCTCAAGGGAGATCCGACCGACAATATTACGATTACTCTCTCTGAAGTTGTGACCTATGAGATCAAACTCGAGGATTTGGAGGGAAACCCAATTCCCGGCGCCCACGTGTACCTATCCAGCGGGGAGCACCAGGAAGCCCACCCGGGCGAGTACGAGCGGTATTACAACAGCCTTTCGCTTGACAAGGACATCGGAGTCAGCTCGGGCGAGACCGATGAAGAAGGCAGGATCGAGTTGATGGGACTGCCGCCGGGGAGGTTTTGGTTCGACAAGGAGGGCTACACTCGGATATGGGGGCGCGGGACCGTAGGCCTGTTCGACGCGGTACGCGTGTCGGGCAAGGTAAACTTCGAGGACGGCACGCCCGCTGCCGGCGTAGCGGTCCAGTACATCTATCACGGGCAGCGGCTGTTCTGCGACCAGGTGACGGTCAGTGACAAGGAAGGCAACTATGTGTTTAACAACGCGCCGGGATCCGGGTATTACTTCTGGTGGCTGAGTGACGCCGTGAAACAGACCCAAACGGAAGGTGGCGGTCACTCTGAACTCAAGGCTATTGATTTCCGACCGGGATCATCATACGTTGGCAAGAGTATAACGTTCGACGTTAGTCCCGGCGATAAGGTTGTCAAGGACCTTACGGTGAACCGCGGATTCGTGTTGTCAGGCACAGTGACCAATCTCGTCACCGGCGAGCCGGTCCCTAACATGGTTATGCGCCTGCTCATAGAAACCGGGCGCGGAAACCTGGACACCAAGGATGCCAGTGCGGACGAGAACGGGGCGTTCAGCGTGACTGTGGCGCCCGGCACTAGCGTACGGCTCAGCTTCGAGGAGTCCAGGCGCGACGGCAATTACCTGATCGACGAAGAATGGCGGCGACAGCAGGGGAACTACTACGCGTACCGGGGTACGGTGACGGAAGACATCACTGACATGGACGTCAAGGTCAAACTCCTGCCGGCACGCCAGGTGACAGGGCGTGTGCTGGACGATCAGGGGCACGGCGTGAAGAGCGCCATGGTCCACGTTCATTCCGACCTGCCGGCCGTCAAGACGGACGATAACGGGGCTTTCACGCTGAAAACGGTGCCAAAAGGTGACGGCGTGGAACTGTTCGCGATCTCCGAGGACGAGGAGCTGGCGGCGCTGGTCCGGTTGAACAAGGGAGACACCGAGGCGGCCATTGCGCTCGAGCCGACGCAGGACTATGATGGCCAGGTGCTCAACGCCGAAGGCCTGCCCGCTGGGAACTTGGTGTTCTACCTGGATGTCTACCTGAACGGGAGAGCGCACTATCGTGTCCGTCAGGAGCCTGAAGCCGATGTGGACGGGAAGTTCGCAGTCGAGAATCTGTGCCCGAAAGCGACCTATTATGCGTGGTGGAGTTCCGACGACGAGGATAACCGGGACTACGACTACGGTAATGCAACCATCGATATCTCCAAACTTGAACCGGGAAATCCTATAACCTTTGAGGCGAAACAGTTTCTCAACGCGCTCATGGGACGCGTCGTCAACGACAAGGGGGAACCGATTGATGGTGCGCGTATTCAGGTCACCTCATGGCAGATGCTCCCGCAGGACGTTCGGAATGAGCAAATCACGAGCGATAAGAACGGCGAATTTGTTGTCGAGCGGCTGGCTGCCGGCGAAGTTACCTTAATGATCCGGGCAGAAGGATACAAGGCACGCTCGGCGACCGCGCCCACCGACAGCGTCGACTTTGAGACCGTGCTCAGCCCCCTCTCTGAGGGGACTGGTTATCGGATCACCGTTGTTGACGATGAGGGCAATCCTGTTCCAAGTGCTCCGCTTACTCTGTTGGTGAAGCTCCAGGAAGAGGGGAAGGAAACTGCTCACTCTGACACGGCTGTGACGGACGGTGACGGCAAGGCCGAGTTCTCCTTCAAACCGGCCGGCGATAAGGTTTCGGGACGCGGCATCCTTGGTTGTGACCTCGAGGGATACGACCTGGCGTACCGCGGGGTTCGTCTCAACGAGGACGTCGAGGGCAAACTTGTACTTCATTCAGGGGGTGACCACTGGTCCGGGCAAGTTCTGGATGAGAATGGGAAACCATTTGCCGGTGCCGAGGTCAAAGTGATCGGAATGCGCCAGGGGCATCTCGAGGGCTTTCCCGCTACCGCCTTTTTCCGCGAGGTTCTCGATTTCAAGTACACGACCGACGCAGAGGGGCGGTTCGAATTGGCGAGGTTCGACAAGCGGGACTTGGCATATTTGCAGGTATCCGCCTCCGGCTACGCCATTGAAGAAAAGTGGTTGACCCCGGACCAGGACGAGGAAAGCATCTTCAGCCTTTCCTTAGCTGCAATCTTGAAGGGAACGGTTATTGTCAAGGAGACCGGCAAACCGGAATCAACTACCGACGCAAGTATAGTGGTCTGCGGAGGTGGCAACAGGCGCTGTGAGCGAGGCGAGAACGGGACATTCTTTCTCGACGACCTGGTACCCGGCCAGTATAACCTTTGGTACTTGCCTACGACGCCTGAAGGCAGGAAATACGTGTGCGCATCGCCGCCCTCTTTTACCGCGGCACCGGGTGAGACCGTGGAGATAACGCTCGAAATTGAAGAGGGCATACCGGTGAGAGGGAAATTCGTCGATGCCAAGACGGGAGAAGCACTGAAGGGCTGGAAGACTCTGATGGCTTTCAGGGCATCCAATCGCTACGATCCCACTGTCGATGAGGATGGAACCTGGGAGATATACCTTCCGGAGGGTGAAATCGACTTGCAGTATAGCGTTGAAGGGATGGGCCGGTACCAGAGCTTCAAGACGTTCAATCTTGAAAAAGGCAAGGCATATGAAGGGTTCGTGATCGAGGTGAATACAGACGGAACCTAATCCTTGACAACTCCCGGCATGACCGTGTAGAATTATGCTGCCGAAGGAGAGGCTGACAAGATGCGACCCAGGACTATTGCCGTCGTTGTGGCGATGATGCTTAGCATCGCGTTACCGCGCGTTGCGTGCGCGGGGTGAGGCTCGCCACCGCGGAGCCCGTTGGCTGCCGCTCGGCTCGACGAACTCTGGGACAGTTCGATGGTAGCGCTGTCCGAGAGCTATCTCAAGACCCTTTCTCAGCTGGACCAGGGTACTCCCACAGAAGCCTACAACGACTTTAAGACCGGGTTTGTCACCCACGCCAAAAAGCTCTACTCGGAGGCCGGCAAGACTTACCCCCTCCGTTTCTCGAAGATGAAGGACTGGTGCGACTGGACGAAGCGGTTCTACGTCCTCACACGCAACACAGAAGACGCTCTAAAAGAGGGTCAGATTGACAAGGCCCGGGAACTCCTCGCAAGTCTCAGAGAACATTTCCACGTTCTGCACGTCAGAGCTCAACTGCAAAAGTCGAACGATTACATCTACGCCTACCGCGCCAAACTGCTTGAGGAGTCACCCGCGGCTGACGAGCTCAATTCGATCCAGTCCCGGCTCGAAGAGGCGTCTCTATCAGCAAGTGCGCAGGGCGGTACGGCCGCGTACGATGAGGCGAGATCGGACTGGTCAACCATTGTCACGTCGCTCCTGCAGGACGGCATTGTTGATCCTGACGAGATACAACCATTGCGCATTACGACCGAGACCTTCTACCGGGATTTCGGTCTACAGTTTGAATAGGGCCCACCGTGATTGGATTCCTGAGGGGACTGACACAGGCATGGGCACCGTTGCGCCGATTATGTGTTATATTCAAGAGAGAACTTAGTGGTTTCGTTTCACGAATACAACGGGAGGAAGGAGGTGATAGACGAATGCGAAGGAAAGTGTGGATGGGGCTGATTCTTGT
>Ga0114922_10001403_pt1 | contig 22934 bp, 20 predicted proteins | sample AartaG_FD_100975 | JGI IMG/M metagenome (GOLD analysis project Ga0114922, IMG submission 100975) | Deep subsurface microbial communities from Aarhus Bay to uncover new lineages of life (NeLLi) - Aarhus_00045 metaG | ecosystem: Environmental > Aquatic > Marine > Oceanic > Sediment | place... | reverse complement strand
TTTCGATATTGCCGGTATATGTATTCCCGCCGAGGAGGTTGGTGGCGATTATTACGATTTTATTGACCTCGGTGACAATAAACTCGGTATCGCCGTGGGTGACGTATCCGGAAAAGGTGTGCCGGCTGCCATTTATATGACACTGACAAAAGGAGTGATCCAATCCCAGGCTGAAGAAAGGTTGTCTCCCAAAGAGGTTCTCACCAAGATTAACGCCCTACTGTATCAATCCTTAGAGCGTAAAGCATTCGTGAGCATGTTTTATACGGTTGTGGATACAGAAAAACGGAGACTTGTCTGTTCTCGAGCCGGACATAATCCTGCAATTTATATCCGGGCCGGACAAGATGATTTCTCCCTGATCGAGCCATCGGGTATCGGCCTCGGTCTCGAGAGAGGGGATGTCTTTCAGAAAGTGATCCGCGAAAAAGAGATAAAACTGCAGAAGGGTGATTTGTTTATAGTTCATACCGATGGTTTCACGGAAGCCATGAATAAAAATTATAACGAGTATGGTGAAGAACGACTCGTCAATATCATTCGCGAAAATATGGATAAAAGTTCAAAGGAGTTGATAGAAGCCGTGAGTCAGGATGTCAGGAAATTCCGACAAACCCATCCCCAACACGACGACATGACCATGGTATCGATGAGGGTAAATTGATTTATAAACGATTCAGGATCGTCTGCACCTCCCGCATTATTTTGCTTGGCCTCACACTCGGTTTCTTTTTCTATCTCATTTTCAGGACCTCTTTGCTGGCAATCACATTCATTACGTTTTTCACGATTACCATACAAGTCATTTCTTTGATTTCCTATGTCGAAAAGACGAACCGTGACTTAAATCGGTTTCTTGAGGCCATCAAATTTGAAGATTTCTCCCAGACATTCACGGTATCCGGACTGGGTTCCTCATTCAACGAATTGAAAGAGGCCTTTAACGATGTTCTAACGAAATTCCAACTGACCCGGGCCGAAAAAGAAGAACATTACCGCTATTTACAGACGGTGGTCCAACACATCGGAATCGGTTTAATTTCATATCAATCCGATGGTAAGGTCGAACTTATCAATAATGCCGCTAAAAAAATACTCGACGTGCCCCGCTTAAAAGATATCCGGTCTTTGAAGTCATTTAGTAAACCTCTGGTGGATATCCTCCTTAATTTGAAACCCGGAGAAAAGGCCCTCGTCAAAGTAGAGGACAAAGACGAATTGTTGCAGTTGGTCTTGTATGCGGCTGAATTCAGCATGAGGGGGCAAAGATACACTCTGGTCTCGATACAAAACATACAGAGTGAGTTGGAAGAAAAGGAAATGGAGGCCTGGCAGAATCTCATTCGAGTTTTAACCCATGAGATCATGAACTCGGTCACCCCCATTTCCTCCCTGGCATCCACGGCCAATGACTTATTGTTGGAAATAACAGATAAAAAAGTAAAATCGGGGAAGATCGGCCCTTCGACAATTGATGATGTTTCCAGTGCGGTCAATACGATTCAGAGAAGGAGTAAGGGCCTCCTGCATTTCGTAGAATCCTACCGTAAACTGACCCGCATTCCAAAACCCAATTTTGAGATCTTTCCCGTACGGGAGATGTTCCATCGTGTTCAACAACTCATGGAAAGTCAGATTCTTGAGAAAAATATCGATTTTTATACCCGGGTCGATCCCGAGAGTCTCGAACTCACCGCCGATCCTGAAATGATGGAGCAGGCTCTCATCAACCTCATCGTCAACGCCATCCAGGCCGCGTTTCCCCGGAAGAAGTCCAGGATCGAACTCACGTCCCGCATGGACGAACGAGGCCGTGTGATCATTCGCATTGCCGATAATGGTGCAGGCATGACTAAAGAAGCCATGGAGAAAATCTTCATCCCCTTCTTCACGACCAAAAAAGAAGGCACCGGTATCGGCCTCGCCCTCGCCCGCCAGATCATGCGTCTCCACCGCGGATCGATCAGTGTGCAATCCAAACCAGGGGTGGAGACTGTATTTACGTTGCGGTTTTAACCGCTGATTAACACTGATTGAACGGATTTCCGCAGATGAATTATAAATATCCACGAAGATCCGTTTGATCCGTTGAATGTCTTCTGCCTCCAATTCCGGATAACTTTCGAGGATTTCAGACCTACAGCTTGTGTTGACAAAAGCGTATAAAAGTTGTATATTAGGAGTACAGATCATAATGTTACAAACAACTCAACCATAAAGGCAAAAAAGTATGGAAAAAGGTAAACTAAACATAACATTAGACCGAGATCTTATTGATTATGCGAAAATTGTTGCACGGGAGAATCGTACAACGGTTTCAGAATTGATCAATCAATTCATCTTGAATTTAAAAAGAAGCCGGGAAAACGATCCCACTGAAATTATTACATCTGACCCCGTTTTTCAAGAAAGCCTGTTAAATACGATTTCAAAACTACGATCCGGTAAAATCAAATGGCATACGTATGAGGAAATTTTCCCATGAACGTTTTGTTCAGCGATGATTTTAAAAAAGCCATTAAGAAACATAGTAGTATGAAAAAACAGATTTGGAACAAAGTGGATATAATCATTGACAAACCTATCGCGCTTGGTGAGCCGCTGAAAGGGAATTTTCGAGGATTTTATAGCTGTCCGATAAAAAAGAGATTCTTAATTATTTTTTTATATTGCTATATATGTCGAAAGAAAAAGGATGATAAAGTTGTCTTATGTGATGATTGTGACAGATGCTCTGATGACACTATTAAATTTATTGCCTTGGGACCTCATGATCGTGTTTACCAGGGTAAATGGAAATAAAGGTTACTTTGTCAATATCATTTTTTTCGTCAACGAAAAACGCCCTGCCTGCACCTTGTACAGATAGATACCGCTGGATACCCGGCGTCCAAGGCCATCCCTGCCATTCCAGATGACACTGTGAAAACCCACAGCTTTCGCTTCACGATCTAACAGCGTCGCTACGATTTCACCATAGAGGTTATAGACTTTCAGACTCACAACATCGGCCGCCGGAAGGACAAATCGAATCGTCGTGGTTGGATTGAAGGGATTGGGAAAGTTCTGGGATAGTTCATACGAGTCGGGCAAAAGCCGGATCTCGCTGAGCTTTTCTTCTACGAAACCCTGGCGGCCGATCAACAGTTTTAACAGCCGGGGATTTTCCGGACCCGAACCGGCAAACGAATAGGTCTGGGTCTCCCTGAGATTGATCGACATTCTCGCCATATCATCCACTACACATACTTCATATTCCTGAGGAACCTCCTCGATTCCTTCAAACGTTAAATTTACCAAGTCCCGGATGTTGGTCTCGACTTCGAATTCCCAGATGTCTCCTTCAAAAGACACTTTACGCGCATCGATGCAGTATCTTGTAGAGATTTTATCCCAATCATCATGAGGAAAATACAGGGAAATATATTCGCCTATCACAGGGGGCTCGGGACGATCCAGAGCATCCCAACCCTGAATAGCTTCGGAATGAACACCGGCAACATTATCGATGTCCCGTGCTTCCTGACATCTTGCCAGTATCCGTACCGACCATGTCAGTTCTTCGTCTACTGTAGAGGCGATCTGTTTGGACGAACCCATCGATAAATCCGGATCGATCAGGAGATTCGTGGACGTTTCCGTATAGACCGCGAACCCATCAAATGGCTCGAGCGAATCGGTATGTGTGTTCCATTGTCCTGCATAGGACCGAATATCGAGGGGCTGTCCGTTCTCTAGTGTCACTTTGTTCAGGGAAATGGAGAAGTTAAAAGGATTACCAATAAAATTCCATTCCTCATGCATGGATATTTTATAGGGGCCGGATGTAGAGTTGGATTTTCCCGATCCCGTATCTATGACTTTGCCCGCATCCTTCACGATGAGCCAGAATGCCTCGCCGGAAGATATACTCGAAATATTTTCGAATTCATAATATTGCCGATCGGATCGATACTCAAAGAGACGCCACTGGGTATCATCATACTCGCCCAGATCATCCTCGAATACCGATCCCGGACTCTTGCTATCCAGGTCCAGCGGGATGGAAATGAGTCGATAGGCAGTCTGCGCACTGCCACCCGGCTGCCAACTCGACCCGGTTACCCCGGGTTCCGGGACATTCACACGGATTGAGTGGATACTCGTCGTGGACGTGAGACCGGCCAAGTCTCTGGCAACGATATAATACTCCACACCGCGGGATGTCACCATAGAATCCGGAATGTCCCCCTGATGCAGTCCATCGGTGTTTGACATCAACATCGGAGTAAAGTTTGTATCTCCACCCCTGCGGTAATTCAGTGTCGCATCGACAATACCGGTATCGTCAGTAATGTTGGCTTCAATGAGAATTGCATGATCGGCCGGAACAATAGATGAGGGTGAATGCGTAATGGCCGGAGGCAGGTTGGCTTCAGCAATCACCGTAACACTGAATGTTGCTGTCTTAGCACCACCTCTCCCATCCGTGGCTTCGACGGTGATTTGTGCATTCCCAGCATTTACCGGAGCCACCGTGAGTATACTTCCGGCCATGGTCGCTGTGGCTACGCCTTCCGCACTCGAGCTGGCAGAATAACTCAATGTGTCCCCATCCGGATCGGTAAATACGACAGGAGCCGCTTCTAGGTCTCTTACGAAGTTATCTCCGCCGAGGGTTAGGAAGGTATCCGGGACCGCATTGGCAAGAATAGGAACCTGGTTGGATTTCGGGGTGACAGTTACATCGAATGTCGTCGTTTGTGATCCACCATGGCCGTCATCAGCCTCTACGGTGATGGTTGTTTTTCCCGTATCCACAGAACTCACAGTGAGTATACTTCCGGCTATGGTCGCTGTGGCCACGCCTTCAGCACTCGAGATGGCAGAATAACTCAATGTATCTTCATCAGGATCGGTAAATACGGCAGGTGTCGCCTCAAGATCTATCACAAAATTTTCGCCGCCAACACTCAGGGAGGTGTCGGAAATGGCATTGGTCAGAACAGGAACCTGGTTGGATTTCGGATTGACAGTTACATCGAATGTCGTCATTACTAACCCGCTATGGCCGTCATCAGCTGTTACGGTAATGGTTGTTTTTCCTGTACCCACAGGACTCACGATGAGTATGCTGCCTGATATGGTCGCCGTAGCTACACCATCCGCACTCGAGCTGGCAGAATAACTCAGTGTGTCCCCATCAGGATCGGTAAATACGGCAGGAGCCGCGTTTAGGTCTCTTACGAAGTTATTTCCGCCGAGGGTCAGGAAGGTATCCGGGACTGCATTGGCAAGAACAGGAACCTGGTTGGATTTAGGATTGACAGTCACAGCGAATGTCGTTTTTTGTGACCCGCCATTGCCATCATCAGCCTCTGCGGTGATGGTTGTTTTTCCTGTATACACAGAACTCACAGTGAGTATACTTCCGGCTATGGTCGCCGTGGCCACGCCTTCAGCACTCGAGATGGCAGAATAACTCAATGTATCTCCATCAGGATCGGTAAATACGGCAGGAGCCTCATTTAGGTCTCTGACAAAGGCATCACCACCCATCATCAGAGTAGTATCGGAAAGTGCACTGGCCACCAGAGGAGGCCGATTGGAAATATCTTCCGTGATCGTCAGGAACTCATCGACAACCACTTCCGTTAAAACCTGCACACGACCGCTGGGCCACTCAATCCGAATCGAATCGATGACTGCCGCATCTTTAAGACCGAATTCTACATTCAGGCTGTTTTGATTGGAACGTCCGGTCTGACCCGAAATCTCCCGCATCTGCCATATGGGCTCTCCATCGAGAGTGGCCTTGATACGAACTTTTGCTCCAATCGCAGAAACATTCGATCGCTTACCTAAACATCGAAGGTTGATCCAATGATTAGCATTTCCATTGTTTTTATATAAACGGTTATCACCATTCCAATCCGTTACAAATAAGTCCGGATGACCGTCCCGGTTATAATCTCCCCAACTGCTTCCGAAAGAGTCTCCTGCATCAATTGCAATAATGCTGGCAACAAATCTATTAAATGTCCCATCTCCATTGTTCGAATAGACAAAATTGTCCTGACCTGTGTTCGCGACAAATAAGTCCAGATCTCCGTCGTTGTCATAGTCGCCCCAGATGCTGCTCATCGATTTCCCCCGATCGTTGACTATATCGCCATCAGTAATCCGGGTAAACGTACCGTCACCGTTGTTTTGATACAGCAGGTTGCCCTGGGAGTACTCCCCGCTCGCGACAAACAAATCCGGATCTCCGTCGTTATCATAGTCGCCCCAACTGCCGCCAAAAGAGTTAGCCCCATCAGCGACAACATCTCCCTCCGTGATTCGAGTGAAACTACCGTCGCCATTGTTATGATAAAGAAAATTGTCTCCGTTATTTGAAACAAACAGATCGATATACCCGTCGTTGTCATAGTCTGACCAACTGCAACCCGAAGAAGCGCCGCCGTCATTGACAATATTGCCTTCTGTGATCTTAATGAAAGTACCGTCACCATTGTTGTGATAAAGGAAGTTGTTCTCATCCAGGTTTGCCACAAACAGGTCTAAATAGCCATCGTTGTCGTAATCCCCCCAACTGCTGCCATGGGAATTACCCCCGTCCGTGACAATACTGCCGACAGTTACTTTAGTAAAGCTGCCATCCCCATTATTCGTATAAAAAAAGTTGTTTTGATTATCCCCGTTTGCAACGAACAGATCCGGATCACCGTCGTTGTCATAATCGCCCCAGCTGCTGTTCCATGAATCACCACCGTCATTTGCAATATCACCAGTGACAATCTTCGTGTAGGTGTTGCCCCAGTTGTTTATGTATAAGAAATTATCATCACCCGAATTTGAGATGAACAGGTCCGGAAAATTATCTCCATTATAGTCGCACAGGTTTACGCCAACAGAATGACTGTTGTCGCTAACGACCGAACCTGTGGCCTCGAATCCCTTGAATAAAGCGGCATCGGAAAACAGCGAGACTCTGGTAAACGGATCAATCGTGAAATAGGCTGTTACATTTTTGTCATCGTCCATTAGAATCGATTTAGGATTTTCGATTCCACTCAGGTTACCTTCCCAATGGTTAAACTGCCACCGCCCAGCGGGTAAAGCCGATAACTCAACGGTTGTGCCTTGCACGTATCCGTCCAAATCGGGATTCTTCCTCACAGTTCCCAATCCGACAATCGAAACTTCCAAAGTATTGATTTTCAAGAAATTGGCCGTCACATTTTTATCACTGTCCATTAGAATTAATTTAGGATTGTCGGTTCCACTCAGATCGCCATTCCATTGGTCAAACTGCCAGCCGGATGAGGGTATCGCTGTCAACTCAACAGTGGTACCGGAAGTGTATTCAGATTCATCAGGATTTTTTGTTACACTTCCTGAGCCATTAATTGTAATACTTAATTTATATGTCTGTGAATAAATTACTGAAACTCCTGAAAACAGACTTATGATGATATAAAGCGTGCTTGCTCTTCTAAAGATTAAATCCTTCATTTTTTTTACCTCAAACAATCTGTTAAAAATGACAAAACAGCTATCCCATTTTTATTTTTCCGGAAGGGTTGGTGGATACGGCAGTGATGATGAAGGTGTAATCGTCTCTTCATTTCTGCCACGGCCCAATAAGATTGCCGCTGCAATGCCTACTGCCAATACGGCTCCGCCCCTGATCCACAGCCACTTCTCGTTTCTTCTCTTGGCCTCCTGGGTTGTCTCTTCTGTCTTCTGTTCCTGTTTCACCTCTTCGACGAGTCTAATGAATTGCGGCCGGTCCTGGATTGGATCTGTCTTGTAATTCGGCATTATTTTTAACAGGTCTGCAATGGCCTCCCTGGCTTGATTGTAATATTCCTTGGCCAAAAAAGCCTGCGCAAGACAAATCAGGGCCTTGCTCTGTTGTTCTTTATTCAGATCACTGTTCCTTGCACAACTGCGAAGCACACTAATAGCATTATCAAGATCACCCTTTTCGAACAATTGTATGCCTTCTTTTAATTGTTGAGAACTGCTTTGCTGTGCAAAACCGGGAGCAGATATGGTGAAGCTCATGACCAGAATCAATGTTAATGCGGCCGGTTTAAAAATGATACTCCTGTAAAGCATTGTGATGAAAACCATTTTTTACTCCTCACAATTGTTAAATATTATAATTTCACTTTAATCCATTAAATGTTCGATACTTAAGAAGCCCGGCAGTCTCAGTAAGCGATTATTCGATGCCTATTTCAAATCCAAAGTCGCTGTTCACCAATCCCCTTACTCACAGCTTACTTTAGACTCGTAGCTACCCCCGTTTACGGATAGGTATAATTTTTTAAGAAAGGTATGATATTATTATATGATTTATTTTTAAAAAGTCAAGGGAAAAATCTCAATTATATGAATTACTGAGAAACAGATAATTCGATGACGTTTCATTTTATATGTTCTTTGGATTCTCTTTGTCCAAATCCCATTTCAATGGTTTATAAATTATATAATCACGAATACGGTTTAATTCTGGATCATTACGAATGATATGGTCATTTACCCCATGAGATAATTTTTAAGTCTGTTCTTCAAATAACGTTTACCCCAGGCTGTTTTTAAATATTTTTCCCTCTCGACCGCATCAGATCGATCTAAGCAACCTTCCCAGTAAATTAATTTTAATGGTGTTCTGTTTTTCGTCGAGAGTACTTTTCCAGATTGATGATCGGATAAACGACTTTTTATGTCTTTGGTGTATCCAGTATAAAAATTATTATCTTTCATTGATTGAAGAACGTATACATAATAATAATTATTCATATTCGGTTCCACCTATACTTATACCTCACGGGGTGAAATTCCTTTGCCAAACGGTTGCACCAGGGGTGTTTCGTAAATTATTAATTTTTGTTTTGCAGACGGATTTATATCCTGCAATGAATGATGATAACGATTTTGGTTTCCGATATAACCGACGTATTTCATTATTCCGTAACGGTAGGGGCGCAAGGCCTTGCGCCCCTACAACCGACTGAATATGATTTTGTCCAACGAATCGATCGGTGGTGATGTGTTACCGGATCATATATCATCATCCAGGTGCCTATATCCCAGCCTTGACTCTTCATTTTCCAAAATCCTCTGCAAGATACTGATCGTGCTTGACCGAGATATCCCTCTGTCCGGACCGAAATTTTCCCGCAGCAACAATGGCTCTTTTTTTTCTCTCTTCGGTATTTATTACGAAAGACGATTTTAATAGATTATCATCGCACCTTCTTATGGGTTGTAACGATCAAAGACTTCTCCCTATCGATCACCCGCGCATAAAACGCATACCCCCCAAAATTATTCTCGATTTTAAGGAGCAGGGTATTCCATCCCCCTTTCAGATTCAGGGAAATGCGTTCCTGATCCGGCTCAGCGATGCGGACACCCAGGTAACGATAGATTTCCTTCCCATTTAAAAATACCTTGGAGCCATCATCGGTACCAAACAGGAAGGGAATCGTCTGTTTCCTGGGAGAATAGATGTATGTTAACGCGTAGGCAACCACCATCTCATAGGGGCGATATTTTTGCCACAGACTCATGTATCCCGATTGAGGCGTCTCTTCCAGGGTCCAGCCGATCTGCTGACCTTCCGCTCCTCTGTAGGTTTTTGTCAAATCGATTTCATTTTCGGGTAGATAAACAGCATCCAAACCATATCGTTTAATGTCCGACTCCCGTGGATTGGGAAAGGGTCCGATCATATTCCAGCGGGGGATATATTCGCGAACCGGTTCGAAGAGAAACTTGTCGATCCCGACAAAGGCGGCTTCAGCTTTCTCATCATTGCCTTCGACCTTAAAAGTCAAATTTACCATCCCATGATCTGCTATGAGATTCATTAATCGAACCTTCCTGCCCGGAACAACCTCCTGTGAGAATCCATTAAAAGTACCTATTTTTTTACTACCCGAGTAGATCCCCACTTTCCCATAGTCCGGTCCCTTACTGAAACAGACATCCACGTTGACCTTATACTCCTTACCGACCGGAATCGGTATCGTAAATTCATCACCTATCTTGGATGGGATAAAAATCTGCTTCAGGTGACTCCACTCGGGTCCGTAACCGGACATGTCCATGACACGACATTTGAGTTTTCCATCAACCGGCCTTAAATCTTCAGCTTCAATTCCCCCATTGGGAACTTGCATTCTTAACGGAATTCGCAGGGCCGGCCTCAAGAGTGGGAAAAATTTTCGATGGGGTTCCTTCTGGTACCAAAAAGCCGTGCTGCTGTAATCACAAATTTCCGAATTGGCGTGCCCATGTTCTATCGTGAATCGAATGAACCGCTTGAACGGGATGGCATCTCCAACATGAAACCGGTATGCGGCGATGCGGCCCAGGGAATCGTCCTTGACTATGAGACCATGATATGGTGCCGAGAACTCCCCATCTCTGAAGTACCAACCGCTCGTGAAATAATCCTCGGTACCCGTTCCATAGACAGAGGGAAACTTCTCTCCATCGACATACACCATCTCATCCCCCTCCAGATAACCCAGACCACGCCCATAGGATTCCATGCTCATATTGACACCCACAAAATGGCCCTCACCCTCTGCTTCCAGAATCACATAATTCTCTCCCGGTGCAGTCCTTATTTCCCGCCTCCACTGGGCATGGAAATAGGCGACATCCTCATCAAGTAGTTCCTCAAATTGCTGGACATCGATGTGATAGTAAAACGCATACACCTCCTGGCCCGTCTGGTTCTCCACTTCGATCCGGGCGGACCGATTGAACGGCATGGGGAAATAGCAGTAATACCCGCCGCTGGTCATTCCGGTGAAAGCCGACATGTAATGTTTATACTGAAAACCGGTGCCGAAGAAATCCCCGACAGGGACTTCTACAGAAGGATTCTTTTCACCATCCCAGAACATCCGTAAAATAATCCTCCGCAGGAAGTGGGGATCCCTGGAATCGATGGTGATCCAGATCCGCGTAATCATAGCCGGTCCTTCCATGTCCAGGATGGTGGCAGTTTTTCCTGAATGAATATTGATTCGATCGTTATTCCCACCCGTAGAATCGAAACTGGAAATCTGAACCAATTTGCTCTTCTTCAGGTAGGGCAGCCTTCCTGGATTCAGGATATTATCGAATACAGATTGAGTATAAAGGTTTGAAATACAACAGAATAAGGTTGTAAAACAGAAAATAGTAATACGAAGCATTCATCTCTCCTCAAAACAAAGCAAATACTAAATTAATTTTATTTTTTCTTTGTGATCTTCGTATCCTTTGTGGTTCATATTTATTTGAAATACAGATCATGGCAACCTCTCATCTCGTAGTAATCACGACCTTCTTCCTAACATACTCCCCCACTCGCGTTGATGGGAACTGAATCTCGATACGATCCGTCTCCAATTCCCCCCCCCGGACATCCCGTACCAATGCTCCATTGACCATTCCAAGGGAATATGTCTCACCGGCTAATCCCTCACATTCGAGAATCAATTGTTCATCGACTCTCTTCAAGGAGAGAATTCTCAATCCCCTGTTCCTGTCCCCTACTCTTGACTTGATAACGGGCGGGAGAATCTCTACAGTCGGTTTAAACAGAATCTCGACCGATACCGCGGCGGCCTTCAGTGAAATGGTGATCTGAGGGTGAATCAATTGAGAAGATTCCTGTACTTTAAATGGGATACTATTGCCTTCTATTTTCACCGATGTAATTTCAGTACCAATGCCCAGAGCCGGGGTGAGTTTGAGAGTATAATCCGTCGAATTCTTTGAATCGATCTGAATCACCAGCTTATCCGTCTGTCTTTCGGTCCTGAATGAAAAAATAGCCCGTCCGATTCGGTAGTTCTCCACAGAAACAAACTTCCAATTCGCAGGGAAATGGGGTGAGAAAGAGACTTCCTTCCGAAGGGCATCACCTTCCAGACCGAATAATCCCCGTACCAGTGGAAGAACAGTACTGGCCGTGGAGAATCCCTGATGGGCCACCGATTCCTGTGGCCAGGTATGGAGGGTGCCTGAAAACACCTCTCCCACTGCACCGAGCTGATTGTTAAACACGTGTCCGATTGATGACATCAGAGTGCAGAATCCCTGAAGCAAGAAATGATGCTTGAACTGGGCCGAAGCGACCCAGCTGTTCAGAAAGGGCCAAACGGCACCGTAATTATAATTCAAGGGCTGAAAATAGTCGCTACTCATTGATATGGAACGAATCCCCCAGTCGGTGGTCAGTTCCGATGAACCGAGTCTCTCCAGAGTCCTTACACTCCGGTCCGAATCTCCCAGTCCCCACATCAATCCCACACCATTCCACGGCGAGAACTCCCGCACATGCTCGCCATCGGGACTGAAGGCATAGGAATAGAACTGGGAGGTCTCATCCCAGAACTTTTCACGAAATGCTTTGCCCGCTTTCTTTGCCTGTCGCCCGACTTTCCTGGCAAAGGATTCCTTACCCGCCGCTTCCGCCAGAATCTGCATGGCCTGTGTCGCCTTCACCCATACAGCACCAATATAAATATCCGTGGCAATGCCTCCTGTCAGCTTTCCATATTCCAGTGCCCCTAAACCGGCCTTGCTATTGTCCATCAAACCGTCGCCATTCTCATCAGTGGAGAGGGACCACTCGTAAGCCCGTTGAATCGTCTTCCAGTTTCGTTTTACAAAATCAACATCCCCGGTCATCTTCAGATAGTCATGAGCGGCCACGATGAAATAGGGTGAAGTATCCCCGTGTATGTATCCGTAGGGATATTTCCCAAACCAGTCGATGTATCCTGCAGCTTGAGAAATCTCATGGGCCATCTTTCCATCGTCCCGCTGGAACTGGATCATGAATTCGAGTATCTCTTTCACGGTCGAATAATCGCCATAACTGTTGATGCTCAAAGCATTGATGTAGGTATCCCCTCCGAAAAACCATCCAAAACCGGGCCGGCCGCTGGACCCCGAGGGCGCCAGACCGGCAACCAGCCCTTTACCCAGATCCGGGTTGTCCACAAGTAGATTGTCATAGGCGATCTTTGCCCATTCAAAGGCCAGATTGACTTTGCAATCCGGAGTTTTAATCTTCAGTGTGGAATCCCGGAGTTTTCGGTAATGATCAACAGTTTTCTGATAAACGTCTTCCGGATTCTGTGAAAGGGTCTTATAGAGTTCAATGATAGACTCCCGTTTGCCCTTTCCACCGGCCATAATAATCGGAATATATTTACCGATAATTTTTTCCGGATTTTCGATTTTTATTTTGAATTCACTGGGCACGTCGGATAACATATGGGCAGGAGTATACGAGAGTCCCTCTGCTGCAGGAGAGCCCAGAAGACCGTGATTTTCGCGCCTGGGCTCGGAAATAATGTAGGCCTTCAGGTCATTATTCCAGTAGGCATACTGGCCTCCGATTCCCGCTGGCCACATGGGCTGTAAAATGGGTAGAAAGCTGCAAACGATGGAGAGGGGCTCCGTGGTTGCAATGTCTAAGAGAATAATACTGCCCGCATCATTGACAGGTGTGATATAATGAGCCTTGATGGTGAACGATTGATAAGTAAAGGTAATGGTCGTCCGTTCGGGCGTCACTTCGATCCATCGAACGATCTCCCTTCCGTGAATCGGACGGGTAGAACTACCCAGGAAAAAAGAAAATTCAAAATTCCGAAATAGTTTCAGGGGATAGGCCCAGGCCTCGAAAGAACCGCTCTCAAATCCCAGCACGGCAAATTTCCTCCCCACCTTATCAAAAGGTGTACCAGGCTGGGCAAGCCGCTCGAGTTTCAGATCATTCTCCTGCATCGGGAACGCATTAATATACCCCTCCTGTGCGAAACATGTCATATTCAAACTGGTTATCATATGGAGTAGAATAAAATATTGATATATTCTCATGGCTTCACCTCCTCATATCTATCCTGCACGACCGATTTTGCGTTAATCCGAAATAAATTTTATTGAGCCCTGAAGGGGCGGCATATAGAAGGCCAGGGCATCGCCCCGGTTCCGAGTCAATGATTATTCCAAGCACTGTAAGGGCGTCATGTGGACACTACAGATTTCCCAGACATAAAGCAGTTATTCCTGTAAATCCTGTTAATCCTGTCAAAAAACAGTACTGAATATTGACAGTAATTCTCATCGACTTCCATAGGCCAGACCACAGGGTAGAAACTGCATTTGAAAACCGACGACAAAACGATTGTCTTCTCGCAGATTCACGAAGAATCCAGGCGATAATCTACCGATTTGAATCAAACCCGGATAGATATTCAAGCGAGCCTTGTATCCCTTTGTCCCGGACAATATCAGAGACGCCAGCAGAGAATTACTCCGATCAAAGAAGAATCCCAGAGTCCAGACCAGGTTTGTCGTCTGAGAACGTACATCATCCGTGTCATCCACTTCAACAAGCTCTTTCGCAACCAGGCCACCACCTATCGAAAGACTGTTATTTTCATTGTACCTGTAAGATACCCCTCCCATACCATGTACACCCCAATGACCGAAAAAACTCCATGCATTTAAACGTGGAAGTTGAATTTTCATGACAAAACTCTGTCCGATGTTTTCTATGGTGTTTGACCAGGGGGCATAGCAAGGCATGAATGACCAGTCTCGCATGTGTAATGTGTTCCCAAAAAATCGAACCACTTTTTCTGATGAAAAGAGCAGTAGGCCCAATGTGTTAAAAATGTATATATCGGCGATGGGATCTACATTGGGTCCTTCGAAACGATTGTTTTCCACGACTTCATTTAAAAAATGATAGGTTAGCCATGATGTGAAGGCCCATATCCTTGGAAAAGAAAAATCATGCCATTTGTACCACTCCCAAAAAGCCCTGTAGGTAAATCCGCCTCCTATGAGATGTAATGTGTAGTTGGGATAATACTGGGCGTTTTCCAATCTGAAACTCGTGGGAAAAACCTCACGATTGAAGAAATTTTTCCAGCCATATTCTGATATCGTCTCGAAGGGATGGGATAGATTGTAGGTCACATTCTTGATACCCGTACGAAAATCGAGATCATCGATACGGTTGGATCGATTACTGATCTGAAGAATGCCAAATCCCCCATTTAAAATAACGGTCAAGGGATTGAAGATGGCTTCCGAACCAAAATCCTGTCCTTTGTAAAAATAGAACGTTGCTTCCTTCTGTTGACAGAAGACAGAAGGAAGCATCATAATAAAAATAAGGGAACTTATTTTTATTTGGGTCATTTTAGTCACTCTAGATCATTTTAGCTTACTTTCGTTCAATTTTCCTATTCAACCTATATACAAAAGCCAGGACTTCGGCAACTGCACGATAGAGCTCAACAGGAATCTCCGCATCCAGTTCTAAGGCTTCAAGCATTTGGGTCAAATTTGGATCTTCGTGTATGGGCACATCGTTTGCCTTCGCTGCCTCGATGATCTTCTCAGCGATATACCCTCGGCCTTTGGCGACGACTCTGGGTGCTGCGTCCTCTCCCTGTATATATTTTAGTGCTGCGGCCTTTTTGGATCGTAGCATATTCAAGCCCTTACATCGACCATACTATCGGTGACGATAAAACGGTCCTCTGTTTGGAAATCTGCGATCTTTTTTTCTGAAATAACCGTTTTGATGATCAGAGAATCGAAGAGAGGATCCAAAAATTCATGTATTTCCTGAATACTTCCTTCAAACAATTTCTTTATGGACTCCTCTTTCACAAAGAATGAAATACTCAACTCCTTTTCCAAGAGAAAAAGATCCGTACGGATTTCTCCCAGCTTATCCATAAACAGAAGAAGGGATGCTCGGAATCCCCTCTTTGACTTCCCGTTTCTTTCTTTTGGATAATATACTTTCAATCTGGCGTTTTCTTCACTTTCTTTCAGCGGTATTACAAATGTAAAGACCTGAGTCGGTTCAGCAGTCAAAGTTTTTTTACCGACAACGTTTTGCTGTGTTGCGATATTTTGCAACAGTTGATCAATGAGAACCCTGATCTTATCCGGATTTTTCCCGTCTAAATTCCTCAATCCTGTAATGTCCGTGGTAAGAAAATGTTTTAATATTAATAAATGGGATTTTAAATCTCTGCTGAATATTTCCCTCATCTCAGGCAAGATCTTTAGATCATTAGCAGACATATTTTGGGAGGATTTTAAAAGATGAATGATGACTTTCTCTATTCTCTTTTCGAAGAAGAATCCTGAATCCTCCACATGGGATTGTATTTTGGACAGGAGTTGTGATACCGGTCCTCCAAGATGGAGCGGTTCAAAATGTGTGTTCACTTTCAGGATACTATTCTGTACTGCCCGGGGTACCCCTGCCCCCTCTGGATCGCTCTTGAGGAGTTGTGTTAAAAGTGATGGAAGTTTCTCAATGATTTCTTGAGGAAGAATTTGGGATCGTTGAATGATATGTCTGGTTTTCTGAGACGATTTTGATCCATGTTCCTCCAAAACCAGAACGATCCGTTCCTGTTTTTGAACGACCCGAACAGGGAGCTTCTCTCCCGACCGAATCTTAAAATTCACCTCAGCTAAAACACGACATTTTCCAAAATCGATCAGTGCTTTCCCATCGTCCTGGATTTTCAAAACCGTTCCGACTAATCGTTCACCAGGTTTCAAGATATTCCTGTTCGAAGAAGATGTCTTCAGTTCAAAATTTGTGATTGCTTGGATATTTGAATTAAGATTCACCGGTCACTCATTCTTGTTTTTTTGTCCGTGTTTTTCTATATCAACCCGTGGGAAAATCCTTCCGAAGGTTCACCCGAATAATGACAATAGAGCGATTCGTTTTATCCTGATTCGAAAAATCAACATTCGGAAGGATTTTTGTTTTTAAACAATTGATCCAGTTTCTTACGAGCTTCATCCGCCTTGGATGATTTTGATGAACCCTTTGAATCCCCGGCTTCAAAATAGTCACAAAAATTGGCAGACGCTTTATCCTGGACCCATTCGGCCTGGGTTTCCCGGCACTGATGATAGGCAGCCGTATCGTAAAAACGGCAATTTAAACAACAGTGTAGATAACTGTCACATTTCGGACAGGTCTCTTGTCTGCCTAATTTATGTTTTATTATTATTTCATGCCCACAATGATGACAATACATATCAACTCCTTTTAAAACCTGCTCAACTCTGCTTCTGCAGCGATATAACCAAATGCAGCCCATTGACTGCCTTCGACGATACGCTGAAACATCCGTTTCGCTTCTTCTCTTCTAGAATTATAATAGTGGTAATTTCCAATACCGTATCCCATCGTCGCGTTGTCCAGTGCATCAGCAGCAGAGTTCAAGAGGTCGTCCTGTTGGACCTCGCCTTTGTAGAGCAAGAGTAATCTGTGGTAGCTTCCATTCTCGATTATATCCATATTTGTGTTTATTGGCTCGAGGACCCGAGCCGCCTCTTCCCCATGACCAAGACGCCGGAGTGTCATGTAGAGCCATTGGGAAGTCGCGACCAGTGCATCGGGGTTATCGGAAACCTTCATGCATTCCCTGTAGGCTTTGAGAGCCGATTCAAGGTCTCCCTTGAGATAGTGAGACAGTCCGAGATGATACCAGATATTAAAAAACAACGTGCTCGTGGGAATGTTCCGGGCATTCGGCATACCATCGGGTTCGATTTCATCCTCAGTCCCCTGAATCAACTTCACAGCCTTTTCAAAGTCCGCAATCGCAAGGTCGAATTGACGAATGGTAATATACCGGTGCCCCCGGTGCCGAAATAGCCTGGCATCGTCCGAATGTCTCAACAAACCTTTCGTATAGAGTTTGATGGCCTTTCTATGCAGTCCCAGATATGCCGTTCGTCGGCCAAGCCAAATGACCGCATCGGCATCGTCGGGTCGATTATCAAATTCAGCCTGTGCATCTGCGAGCTGTCGTTCCCGTTCCAATCGGATATCTTCAGGGAAGGGTGGACTGTAGAGCGTATCCCCCAACAATGAAATCGCCTGGATACCACCGGGTAAATCCTGCAATTTATTCATTTGGCGTGATACTTTAAGGGCCTGGTTAATGGCCCTGGCAAACCTTCTCAACCATCGTCTCCTGATTGACGCCTTATCCAGACCATACGCTTCTACTTTGGTCCATTCATCTGCCTGTACTTTTAAGACATCTACCCAATCCATGGCCTGTCCGGCAACCAGATTGGCTTGCTCCGTTTTCCCCTGGCTGCGATGAAGATCGATCTCAACCAGGCGAGTCAGAATCAATGTGTATGTTTTGAGTGCCCGATGCATTCTCCATTCAAAAAGATGAGTCGGACGGGGGATGCGATTCGTAAGAAGTTTTTTGGCCGATGAGAAACCGTCTATTGCCTTGGCATATTCTTTCTGTAACCATTCTTGAGCCGCTCCATCCATCACAGATTCATACCGAGTCATCCAATCATCAGATTGACTCTGTTGGCTATAAATACTGTCAAAGAATACACTAAACTTCGCTGCTAGAATGAAAACAGTCAGTGAAATTTTTAATGTAAGGAAATAGGTCATATTCGCTTTTTTTCCTGAAGTGCCTCGTGGGGACGAATATTCAGATTCTTCATCTTCTCCGGCGAGCAGTAACCTTCTTATTAGTCAGGTTTAGGACAACCTGGCAGCGAGACATGGCCTTCGTACGAAGCACCTGCTGTGGTTTCGACAAGTTGTTCAATTGCTCCAATTGATCTACCTGTTTTTTTAAGCTCTCTGCTCTCTTTACGACTACCCTAAAATTCGTTCTTGCAAGAATTATTCTCCCCGAAAAATGACTCGAACCTCTTTTACATCCCATAAGGGCTCGACACGCTCGATGATTTCATTTTTCACGTTATTGGCAAACTGATGCATCTCTGGCAATTCAACATATACAGTCACAATACCGTTTTTTACATCAACTTCCTGTACGACTTTTGTCCTGACCACATCCAGGCCGGCCAGGGGATTGATCACCCTGGAAAGTCGTTTCATCACAACCTTCTCATCGGTTGGAACTTTTACTTTAAGAAGGCCATGTTGATGTTCATAGTTCTCAACGGCCGTACGAAGGGCGTCTACGGCGAGCACGGCACAATGTACTTTAACTGCAGGAAGGCCTCCCAGAGCTTCAGCTGCAGATTTCCAATTGAGTTTTTTTGCATCTTCAAGTGTCTTCCCAATAGCCAGGTCTGTAATAATCGATCCCGTTGCAATGTTGGAGGCACACCCATAGGACTCAAATTTAATATCGTCGATGACTTTTGATTCCTTGTCCACCTTGAGATATAATTTCACCATATCTCCACAGGCTGGACTTCCCTCCGTTGCGACAGCATCGGGATTTTTCATTTTGCCCACATTATGAGGATGTCTGAAATGTTCGAGTACTTTTCTCGTATATGGAAATGACATGATCGATTTTCTCCTATTTTTTTAAAGGACTGATCATTCTTAACGCCTCTACAACTTCATTACAGCTCTCGACCGCATAATCGATCTCTTCCATTGTATTGAATCGACTCAAAGTAAAACGGATAGATCCATGGGCTCGTTCGTGAGAAAATCCCATGGCCATCATTACATAACTCGGCTCCAATGAACGGGAGAAACAGGCCGAACCTGTGATCACCGATATCCCTTTCATATCCAGATGAAGCACTACCGATTCTCCCTCGACAAGATCAAAGGACACATTCACGTTCCCAGGAAGTCTTTTTTCAATATCTTTCGGTCCATTCACAATGACATGTTGAATATCCTTTGTGAGTCGGTCCATTAAATGTTTCTGAAGGGATCGGATGTTTTCTACGTGATCCGGTTGAGCGATTTGTACCGCCTTTCCAAATCCCACGACACCGGCCACATTCTCGGTTCCTGACCGCAGGTCGAACTCACTGTATCCACCGTGAAATATCTTATTCAACTCTGTTCCCGTCCTCACGTACAATCCCCCCACACCCTTGGGACCATGTATCTTGTGAGCTGATAATGTAATGAAATCTGCATTCAAAACGTTCACATCCAGATCCATTTGGGTAAAACTCAAAGCAGCATCCACGTGGAAAAGGGCTCCATTTTCCTTGCATATCTCTCCAACCGCCGCTATCGGTTGGACCGTGCCAACCTCCTGATTCCCATGCTGTATACTGACCAAAAAAGTATGATCTGTAATGCATTCTCTGAGCTGGTCCAGATCGATGAATCCCTCCTCATTCACATCGAGAATCGTCAACTTAAATCCCTCCTGCTCCAGCCATTGACAGGAATGTAAAACAGTATTATGTTCTACACCGGAACAGATGATGTGATCCTTCTTGCCTTTGAAGGCCTGCGCCGTTCCCTTAAGGGCCAGATTATTCGCTTCCGTACCACCGGATGTAAAGACGATCTCTTCGGGTGAACTATTCAATTTCCCTGCAACGATCTCCCTGGCCTCATCCAATCCTTCCCTGGCCTCGAGGCCCGGTGTATGACTGAATTGAGATGAGGCCACAGCATATGTCTCCGTAAAATACGGCATCATCGCTTTCACGACCTCAGGATCTGTACGCGTCGTGGCCGCATTGTCAAGATAAATTCTCTTTTGTTTCATATGACTTACTCACTCATTTTCATATTGATAATTATTATTTCAGTGAAATCCGCCAACTAAGTGTTTTTATTTTTAAAATGTCGAAACAGAATTCCACTTACACCCTACGGTCCGATATGGACCATATCATATTGAAAATCCTCACGGTCATAATACATTTCATCCCGCATACACAGATCGTATTCTCCCTTCAGTATGGAATAGTGTCCGTGCTCCATGCGGGAAAGGTACTGGAGAATTTCCTGAACCCCTCGATTTTCAACCTCCTCTGATAAATGATCATAGAAATCCTCAAACATCCTTTCCGATTCCATTGCCAACTCCAATAATTCGAGGACCGAACTTTCTTCCTCCAAAGCAATGGTGAGTCTCGGAAAAATTGTTTTCTTAGGTAACGATGGATCTTCACCCGAAAACATTTTCTGATAAAGTGCCTCAATGATTCTTTGATGTTTCTTCTCTTCTTTGATTAAAAAGTCCAGTTTATCCCTGATGACAAAATTCTTGACCATTTTTTTTAATCTTCGGTACACCTTCTCAGACTCGAGTTCGGATTTTAATGCTAAACTCAACGCCTGATCAATGCTCATCGAGGAAACATCGACTGCCATTTTGCTATCCTCCAGAATTGGTAAAACAGAATGATCTCAATTTCATAAGCATTCCGGTTCATAATACTCTTTGGGATGCTGACAAGAAGGACATTTCTCCGGAGGTTCTGTCCCTTCATGAATATAACCACATTGGAGACATTTCCATCTGATGGGTTTTTCCCTCTTGTAAACAGTCCCATTTTCTACCATCTCTAATAATTTTTTATATCGCGCTTCATGTTCTTTCTCAACTTCCGCTATTTGAGTAAAGAGATGTGCAGCTTCGTTATTCCCCTCTTCCCGTGCTTCTTTGGCAAATGTCGGATACATCTCAGTCGTTTCATAATGTTCACCTTCTATGGCTTCTTTCAAATTGGCTTTGGTGTCTCCAATACCATTAAGCAACTTAAACTCATCTTTGGCATGTTGCTTCTCATTGAGCGCCGTTTCTTCAAATATTTTGGCGATATAATGGTATCCTTCTTTCCTGGCAACCTTTGCAAAATAATCATATTTGTTTCTTGCCTGGGATTCACCTGCGAAGGCGGCCTTTAAGTTATCTTCCGTCTTACTCATTTTTGTACTCCTTCCTTATGATTGACAAACAATAAAATTCAGGGGTCTTGACCAATTTCGGCTTTATCTCAACTGTATGAAGAACGATGTGGCTCTGTTCAATTAAGCCTGTAATTCAGCTTTGAGGCGAAGGATTCTGTGAATGTGATCCCTTTCTTCATCGATAATGCGATTGATTACCGGATGCTCTTTTTCCTGAGTCACTCGTAGCAACTCACTAAAAAAGAGTATGGCATCCTTTTCCAGACCTATGGCGATCTTAATGGCAACTTCAGGCACACCGATTTCTTTTTTCATCGCCTCTCCCTCTTCTCCGGATGGAAATATTTTTCGATCGATGAGTGATCGAAAATAAAGCGTCATTTCTGTATCGTCGTAGGGACTTCTATCGGAATCAGCCTCCACTTCTTCCAACATTGATCTGAACACTTTTTCATGCCGTACTTCCTCATCGGCCAAGAATTGAAATATCTCTTTTGTTTTATTGTCCCTCACTGCATTGACAACACTGTCATAAAAAGCCTTTCCCTTTTTCTCGATTTCCACAGCCATCCGGAGCACTTCACTCCCTGCATAACTCTGTCCCATAGATTATTACTCCTACTCTTTTAATTTGTTTTGAAAAATGGTCTCAATCCTGTTGAAATACCATATCATCGTACTCTTGTTCAAAACGGTTTTTATGTTTCAACTCTTCTTGGGCCAAGACCTGGAAGAGTTTAATTGTTTTTGGATCCTTCGTCCTGGCCGATAAATCGGTATAGAGACGATAAGCCGATTCCTCCCTCTTCATGGCGAGTTCCAATACTTCCTTGTAACTCATGTTTGGTTCGTATTTTACATTCACAATATAATCGGCGATTTTTAAATTCTGGATTTCTTGTATCTTTATTTCTTCAATCTGATCTGGGTTAAAATTCTCCAGCATTCTCACGTGGCCTTTCTCTTCTTCTTTCATTTCCAGAAAAGCCTCCTTCATGGCATCGTTCCGGGCTAAGTGACTGCATTCCTGGTAGAATTCCACCGCTTCCCTTTCTCTTTTCAGCGCAAATTCAAGCACGTCGTTGAATTCATTGAGTTGCATGCTAAACCTCCTCTATAGAAATTAGTCCATTAAAAAGTGACTGCCCTGGAAGATTCCCAGAGTCCATGGATATTGCACAGGGCCACGGCATGAAGCGTGCCTGGCTTACTTGTTTTCATTGAAAAAGTA
>Ga0114922_10001402_pt1 | contig 22934 bp, 17 predicted proteins | sample AartaG_FD_100975 | JGI IMG/M metagenome (GOLD analysis project Ga0114922, IMG submission 100975) | Deep subsurface microbial communities from Aarhus Bay to uncover new lineages of life (NeLLi) - Aarhus_00045 metaG | ecosystem: Environmental > Aquatic > Marine > Oceanic > Sediment | place... | reverse complement strand
TGGCCAGGTGGGTCATCTCCTGTGAGCAGTGCACCAGTAGTGCGCGGGCGTCGAGTTCACTCAGTCCGACAACGCGTTTCGCGATGGGTACCGCCGCGCGCAACGAGGTCGTGCGCGCCGCCAGGTTGGGTCCACCCATCCAGAAGCGTGACCGCATCACGCTGCCGCCGGGCACGGCCGCGATATGGTGCGCGAGATAGCCGAGATCGACGGGGAGGTCGACCAGACCGAGACGGGCACACACAGCGGTGGCGTCGACGCCGGCGGCCACGGCGGCGTCCACCAGACCCAGCTCCTCAGGCCGGCGGAACTGGATGGCGCCGCGGATCATCGCGCTGCCTAGGTATTCGTCGACTTCGGAGGTGTAGCCGACGTAGCGCGCTCGGCCGGATGTGCCTTTGGGCGGCAGCGCCGCCCACTGAGCGTGAACGTGTGCCTTCGGATGCCAGAGTTTGTAGCGCTCTGGGCTGTCGCTGTGCCAGCCGAACCACCAGTCGATCATCGCCGGTGTCACGCCGGGCATCTCGGTGAGGATGTTCACGTGCATGGCGCCGTCGGAGGTGATGGTGAAACCGTTCTGCACCTCGGCGTCGGGAATGTTGCCGATGGCGTCGGCCATCGGGGGGAACAACGCTTCGGCCATCGGGCTGTTGGCCACAGCTCGGTGCGCGTCGGCGGAGATGTCGGCCATGTCGGGGTTGAAGAACCGCGCGTAGGGCAGGGTCGCGAGTTCGTGGGCGGACCAGCCCAACCGACGTCCCGGCACGGGTTTGACCGCGGGTAGTTTCATGCGCTTACAGCTCCGATCCATCGGTTGAAGCGACCCTCGGGGTCGTGCACGGCGCGTATCGCCTCAAGCCGCTGTTGCGCAGCCTCGGAGATACCGCGCGACGGCCGTCCAGGGTCGTCGGCGAACTGCACCCCGGTCGATAGCGACTCCATAGCTGCGGCGTTGTCGCGCGACCAACGGGTGGTGGCGGCGCCGTCGTCGCCGTCGAGCCAGCCGCCGTAGAACGCGAGATATGTCTTGTCCTCCACCGTGTACGCCATGTCGGGGAGGTTTCCCTGCGGCGCCCAGTTCAGCCACAAGAAATGCGCGGGTGGGGCCGGCACGGTGTCGGCGATGCGCTGGATGTGCGGTAGCAGTTCGTCGGCGCTGGCATGCGTCCAGAGGTTGTCGGTCTCCCAGTTGGCTACCGGGTAGTGCTGCATCGCTGCCGTGTACATCAGCGACATCGGCATGGACAGCAGTGGCACGCGCAGCCGCGCGCCCTTCGGCGCACCCGCCATGTACGCGGTCGCGGCTTTAGCTTCCGAGCGGGAGTCGGCCATGACGGTCGCGGCCAACTCGATGAGCACGGGCGATGTGACCGAGCGTGAGCGTAGCGGCGGCGGGAACGAGGGGCTGCGCGAGATGACGAACTGCATCTCCACTCCGGGAGGAACACTCGGGCCTACCCGGTCCACCCAGCGGACAAGGTCAGCGAGCCGCTCTATCGGGTACGTGGTGACGTATGACCCGATGAATCCGGGTTTAGGAAAGACGCGAAGGTGGAATCGCACCACCACACCGAAGAAATCTGGGCCCGAACCCCTTGCGGCCCAGAACATGTTGGTGTTCTCGGTTTCGCTGGCATGGCGTAACTCGCCGTCGGCGTCGACGTAGTCGATGGCGATGACATTCGAGCACGCTATGCCGAACGCGCGTCCGTTCCACCCGAAACCGCCCTGCAATAGGTAGCCGCCGACCGCCACGCCGCGGCAATGGCCAACCGGGAAGAATAGGTCGCGCTTCATCAGTTCGGCCAGCAGCACGCTGCCGCCGAGACCGGGTTCGGCGGTGGCGGTCATCGCTGACTTGTCAACCGTGAACGCTTTCAAGCGGGACACGTCGATGAGCACACCGCCGTCGCGAACATGGTTTGCCGACCAACTGTGCCCCCCGGAGCGCACGCCCACCTGCCGACCCTCGGCCTTCGCCGCCCGTACCGCGGCCACCACGTCGCCGACGGAGTTGGCCTGCACGATGCACTCGGGGAACCGATCCGGCATATTCGTTCGCCACACCGTGTCGCGGCGGGCGGTCTCGTAACCGGCGTCGTCACGGTTTAAGGCGCGACCCGCCGTCAGTGTCGGTTCTGCCATGTTTCAGATCCCTTCGATCGCGGATAGCGGTAACGGTGCCCACGGGATGAACTCTTGCGGCGCAGTGGCATGCCGATGCGCCTTGCGGGTGTTGACGCCGAGTGCGCGCAGCAGGGAGCCCACGACGTCGGGAACGGAGTCAGTAAGGAGACGGCCGCGGTGCAGGTCCAGGCACGCGCCGATCATCGTGCCGGTATAGACGGTGCTCGCGACATCGAAGTCGGCCACCGCGAAGTCGCCGCGGTCTATCCCCAGCCTCAGGTCGTCGTGGAAATGGCCGCGCAGACCACCGGCGAACCGGTCGACCGGCAGTCCGGAATCAAACATCAGGCGGCCGACATCGGGCCGGCGGGCGACGAGCGTCAACGTCTGGCGGGCCGAGCGCGCGACGATCTCGGCCGTATCGGCGGCGCCGGAGGTGACTATCTGCAGCACCCGGGTGTGCTCGGTGAGCAGCAAGGCGCCGATGGCGTCGATGGCCTCAGGCAGGGAATCAAAATAGTTGTAGAAGGTGCCCTGGGCGACTCCGCACCGGCTAACCACCTGGGGGACGGAGACGGCCGGGGCGTTCGGATCGAGCAACAACTCCTGAAGCGCGACGAGCAACGCCGACCGCGTGCGCGTTCGTCTCGTCGTCGGCGCGGTCACCGGCCCAGCCTGGGGTACAATTGACAGTTTGTCAATATGTGGAACCTTGGGGAAAGGTCCCCGACCGGGCCTCAGGGAAAGAGCGTGCCGTTGCTTCTTGCCGCCTCGATGTAGATGGGGGGCAGGACGATTCCGCGCTGTGCCAACGGCGCCTGCCGGACCGCGACGTCGAAGTGCGACGACTCAACCGGTGACGGCGGACCGGGAGTCGCCCGGTCATCGAGCCAGTCGAGGGCAAGACGAATGGCACGCTGTCCGTAGTCATCCGGCGGCGGCGACAGGCTCAGCCCGCCGCCGTCGGCGACGAAATCCCCTTGGACGCCGATCGGCAGTGGCCGCGCATTGTCCTGAGTCCAGCGATTGAGTTCGGCCGCGGTGACCACCGCGCCATCCTCGTCGGGGAGATCCTGCGCACCGAGCACCAGAAGTACGTCCGCCCCGGCCGACCGGCCGACGAAATCGCGCCAGGCCCCGGCCGTCGCGACGAGTGCGGTGGTCTCGACCGTGACCGGGCCCCAGTCGAAGGCCTGCAATTGCGCCAATTCGGCCCGATCGGTTTCGTTGTCGATCCCGACAACCGCCATGGTCGTTGACCGTCCGGGGAACAGATCCGTCACCGCATCCCGAACGGCCGCCCACGGCATTCGCTCCGCGATACCCGTCGCGTTCGCCGCATCGGCGTAGCCGAACTCCGCCGGGGTGCGGTCGATCGACAGGTACAGGATGCGCGGCGTCTCACGGCCGATGTAGTCCCGTGCCACCAGAGAGTTCGCTTCATCGTCCACCGCGATCAGTACGTCGGGGTTCATTTGCTCGATAGCCCGACGGGCCTGGGCCCGGGCCTCTTCGGTGCTTCGGGTGGCGGTCGGTGAACCCAAGCCGAGGTAATTCCACTCCACGCTGACCGGCCTTCGGTTCTGTTTGAGCGCCTCGCGCATACCCCGGTCAACCTGTTGCACCCACGGTGAGTCTGGCGCTGCCGAATGCAGTACGAGTATCCGTGGCTTGGTCACGTTGAAGACTCCGAGCAACACAACGAAGGCCACGATGAAGCCGCCGATGAGAAGGTTCTTCACGAGTTTCGTCGCAACCGGTTTCCTCATAGCAACTCCAGCCAACCCCACCACGGGATCGACGCGAAGACGACCGCTACCCGGGCCGCGTTCATCACCATGTTGTACCGAAGAAATGACTGTTCGTCGGTTTCCTCGAACAGACCCGCGGCCCGGATTTGCATGATCCCGTTGGTGCCCTGGTGGCGGAAGAACGAGATGTCACTGAACACGGCAGCGCAGAACACGCAAATCCAGGGGTGGATACCCTGCGCGGCCGCGACCGGCAGCAGAATGATGACTGCTGTGAGCATGCCTGCCGTAACCGGCAGAACCAGACGCACGGCCAACGTGACAACCAGTGTGATGAGAATGAAGACTCCGATTCGGCCGTCGACGAAGTCGAAGACATGGCCCACCACCCGGGCTAGGGACTGCGCCAGTCCGAGGTGGTTCATGATCCGCATCAGGCTGTCGATGCCTAGGAGAAAAACGATCATCGGCCAGTCCAGTTCGCGCTGAAAGCCTTTGCGCAGCAACGTTCCGGTCAGCAGAAGTGCCAGCAACACGCACCCCGCGAGGTAGGACGGTTTGACGTGGTGCCAGCCGGTTGTCGCCGATCCGAGGAGGAAAAAGATGAATCCCCCTGCGGCGATCCATTCCGCCGGCTTTAGGGGCCCCATGTCGGCTAGGCGGTGCTGCATGTGCTCCCGCGGCAGGGGCGGTTGGGCTCCGGGTGGGAAGATCCGTGGCAGCACCAGCAGGTGCACCATCGTCACCCCGATTGCCGCCACCGCCGCCGCGACGAGCCAGAAGAAACCGGCGAACTCAAATTGCACCTGCTGTGGCAGCAAGCTCAGTGCGGCGATGTTCGACGATTTACTGGTCACCATCATCGGCGAGAAGAGCAGCGCGCCGCCGAACATCGCGGCCAGCAACCCGGTGATAGCCGGACCGCGCGCCGGCAGGTTCAGGCCCGCGGCCATGTCTTTGAACACCGGCGTGAGCAACGAGAGACGCGCGTTGGCCGAAGGCATCAGCGGTGAGAGGACGTAACCCGAACCCAGCAGTGTGATCTGGTGCCAGACCGGCTTGTCCGGCAGTCGAAGCAGCAGTCGGGTGATCAGCCGGTAACTCAGTCCGGAGGAGATGATCACGGCCGACAATGCGTAAACCCCGAGCAGCAAAAGCAGGCTCGGCGAGGAGAACCCCGCCAGCGCGATGTCCGGCGGGGCCAGCCCAATGACCAGTGTCGCGACGACCGCGACGAGTGCCGGAACGAACTCCGCGACCAGACTGAACACCCACAGCAGCACCGTGGCGCCCAGTAGCGCCGCGAAGATCGACGCCTGCACACTCAACCCAGAGGCCAGCGCAAACACATAGACCAGCGGCGGCAGTATCAGCACGGCCGCCCAACCGGCGACATCGCGCACCGGAACCGGTTCACCGCGCCCGGATCCCCGGCGCCAACGCGCGGTGCCGGCGGCGGTCACAAGGATTGCGGCGAGCAGTGCGAACACCGGCCAGTGGGAGATCAGGACATCGACGAATCGAGCGTCGGTAAAACCAGGTGAGAGGTCGGATGGTTGCGGAACGGCAGGACCGCGCACCAGGGTGGCCGAATCTAGCCACGTCATTGGATTAGGTTAGCCGGGATACTTACCACGCCGCGGCTTCACACGGATAGAGTCATCGGCGGTGACGCGATCGCATCCGTTGCGGATTTCCCGTCGCGGTGCCGCGGATGTTGCAGTGCGGATACGGGGCGGAGGCTGATGCGTACTCCATCGGTGGGTTTCGTCGGCTTGGGCAACATGGGCGCGGCGATGGCGACCCGCTTACTCGATGCGGGATTTCCGGTGACGGTCTACAACCGTTCTGCGGCCAAGACCGACGTTCTCGCCGCGCGCGGTGCCGCCGTCGCCACCTCCGTGGCCGAGGCTTGCTCCGGCGATGTGGTCATCACGATGCTGGCCAACGACGACGCCGTGGAAGCGGTCGTTAACGGCGAGGGCGGTGTGCTCGCCGCGTTGTGTACCGGGGCCACCCACGTGTCCGCCAGCACCATCAGCGCCGGGCTGTCCGAGCGCCTCACGGCGGCGCATGCCGCGGCCGGACAGCAGTTCATCACCGCAACCGTTTTGGGCCGTCCGGAGGCCGTCGCCGCTGGCAAACTCTTCGTTCTTGCCGCGGGTCCCCCGGCGGCGGTCGAACCGTTGATGCCGGTGCTGGATGCACTGGGGCAGCGCACTTTTCGGGTCTCGGATATCGCGGCAGTGGGCAACGTAGTGAAGTTGAGTGCCAACTTTCTGCTCGCCACAGTCATTGAGTCCCTCGGCGAAGCGATCGCGCTGGTGTCCAAAGCCGGTGTGGATCAGCAGGATTACGTCGACATCATCACGTCCACGCTGTTCAGCGCGCCCGCCTACGTCACCTACGGCGATCTGATCGCCCGCGGGGAGTTTGAGCCGGCCGGCTTCGCGGCGCGACTCGGGATCAAAGACATCCGCCTTGTCCTAGCTGCCGCCGAGGACCTGCGGGTGCCCCTGCCCATCGCCAGCCTGCTGCGCGACCGATTCCTGGCGCTGCTGGCGTCGGGCGGTGGGGATCTGGACTGGTCGGCCATCGCGACCCTGGCACAACGCGACGCCGGACTCTGAGGTCGGCGGATCATGCCGGGCTTCGATACCTTAGTGCCGAATTAGACGCGTTGCACTGGGGCTACGGTTCGTGCGGAACGCCCATCACCGACCCGCCGACCGGACCGAGGATCGTTAATGCCGTCACCGCCACCGGACAGCGAAGAGACACTGCCGCGGCGGACCCTCCCACTGTGGGTGGCGGTGGCACTGTCGGTGGCCACCGTCGGTCCGTCCCTGGCGATGGCGGGAAACGGTCAGGGATTGGTGGGCACTGTCGGTAAGGCCATTCCGCTGGTCTTCGTGATCGGACTTGTCGGCCTACGCGCTGGTGGGCGCGACGGTCGGCCCGCGGGCCGGCTTCTTCTCCGGTTTCGCCATGCTGGGTGCGTACGTGGGTTTTTCGATCGCGACACTGGCGCTCTCAGCGGCATTCGCCAACTCGTTTCTCGCTGAGTTGCAGCGCGGCGCCGCCGACCCGTTCCAGTTGCCGTGGCTGGTCCCGGTGGCGATCGCAGCCGCGGCAGCGTTGGCATTGACCGGACGCGATGCGCGCCTGCTGGCCAAGATCCTGCTGGGCATCGAGGGATTCGGCATCGCGGCCATGGTGGTGCTCGCGGCGGTGATCTTCGCGCGCGGCGGTGCCCGGCCGACCGGTGTCGACTGGAGTACCTTCTCGGCTTCCGGGGTGTCGACGTCGGCGATCCTGGGCGGGGTGGTTGCGGCGTTCCTGTGCTGGGCGGGGTTTGAGGCGTGTGCCTCAATGGGGGAGGAGACCGCCGATCCGCAGCGCAACATCCCCCGCGCGATCACCGGCACCCTGGTGCTCACCGGGGTGCTGTTCGTCGTGGTGATGTTCGCCCAGACGATCGGGTTCGGCACGGACAAGGCGGGCCTGGCGGCCTTCGAGCGCTCGGCGAACACCCTCGGGGAACTCGGCGACACCTACATCGGTCAGTGGTTCAGCCTGCTGGTGATCCTCACCACCACCGTCGGAGCGTTCGGCTGCCACATGGCCACCGCCGCCACCTCGGGCCGGATGCTCTTCGCCTTCGGACGCGACGGGTTCGGCCCGAAAGCGTTGTCCCACATCGACCCTGCCACGGGTTCGCCGCGCCGGGCCACCTGGCTGGTCGTGGTCGTGGCGTTGACGGTGAACGCGCTGTGCGCAGCAACCGGATGGCCGGCAGCCACCACCGGCGACCGGGCCATCGACACCTACTTCCTGTTCGCTGTCGCCGGGTCGGTGTGCTTAATGATGTGCTATCTGCTGGTTGAGATCGCCGCCGTGTGGTTCGTCGGGGCGCCGAGGTTCGCCGCAATTCACGCCCGCGCGGCCCGGTTGACGGGTGTGCTGCTGCCGGCCGTCGGCGCGCTGGTGATCCTGGTGGTGCTGTGGTTCAGCGTCAAGGACTCAGTCGGGTGGCTGGCCCCGCCACTGCTCGGGTTGTACTGGTGCGCTGCGGGACTGGTGATCGCTGTCGCGGCGTCCACGACCGCGCGGAGGGTCGGCGCCGAACTCTCGGCCGAACTGCAGCCCCAGCGCTGAGAGCGTTCGGCGAGGCCTGCGCGTTAGGGTCGACCGATGAGTGAAAACCAGATGCTGGTCCTCAACCGTGCCGACCTGGAAAGCCTCGGTCTGACCTGGACCGAGATCGTCGACGTGCTCGACGATGCGTTCAAGCAGAAGGCCCGGGGCTTGGTGCAGAACCCGCCCAAACCGAAGGTCACCTCCCGCGAGGATTCCTTCATCCACGCGATGCCGGCCTATCTGGGCGGTTCGGACCGGATCGGACTGAAGTGGGTGGCCGGCTACGAGCAGAACAACGCCAAGGGCCTGCCCTACATCTACGGCGTCATGATCATGAACGACGCCGAGACCGGCCGGCCGATCGCACTGCTCGACGGCGGCTGGATCACCGAGATGCGCACCCCCGGGGTCTCCGGGGTGACCATGCGGCACGTGCCCGGTGATCCGCGACACCTGGCGATCGTCGGTTGCGGCCTACAGGGACATCGCCACCTCGAGGTCGCCCTCGATGTGCACCCAGGCTTGACCCATGTGACGGCCTACGACCGCAACGAAGGCCGCGCACTGGAGATGCTCGCGCTGGGCGGGGACCGGATTACCCGGGCGGCGTCGTCGCCGACCGATGCGGTGACGGGTGCGGACCTGGTCATCACCACCATCACCGTCCCACTGGATCCGAAACTTGACTGCGGTAACACCGATCCGAACGCCCTGTTGCTTCCGGTGGACTACGACGACGCGATGGCCCAGAAGGCATTCGATGATGCCGTCGTCTACTGCGTTGACGACCTCGGTCAGTACGGCTCGGTCGCCGATTCGGTGTACTTCTTCGGGCTGCCCAAACCCGACACCCACCTGGCCGCGGTAGTCGCCGGCGAATACGACGTGCCGGTGACCGGGCGGCGGATGTTCCTCAACATGGGTATCGCCATGGACGATGTGGCGCTGAGTTCGCTGGTCCTCGACCGTGCCACCGCGGCCGGTACCGGTCGCTATATCGAGTTCCCCTAAGGATCCGTGCCGGCGGGCCGTATGCTGGTGACACGTTTTACCGCCGTCACCGGGGAGTTTTCATGACGCATCGAAATGCCGACCACCGGCCGTGGGTCGTCTCGTGGACGCGCGCGGGAGTGGTCGCCGCGGGGGTCGGCGCGGCACTGGTCGTCGCACCCGGGATCGCGGCCGCGTCGCCGGGTGAAGAGTCCGGGGCCGACCGGGGCGCGGTGAGCGCCGGAACGGCCGACGCCGCGCCCGCAGCGGCGAGTGCGCCCGCGCGGTCCAAGCCGGAGCGCACCCGCGGCGCGGCGCAGCGCACCGCGAACAGGCCCGCGACAACGCCGCTTACCGACCGTCAGATGGCCGCAGTCGCGGAGCCGGCCCGGAAGGCCGCAGCCGCGGCGCCGGCCCGGAAGGCCGCGGCCGCGGCGTCAATCAGGCGGGGCAACGCCGTTGTCCCTCAACCGGTTTCGGTTCCAGCATCCGTGGCCGCACCCGCCCAGCCCTCGGCGCAGGCTCAGCCGGTCCAGGCGGCACCAGCTGTGTCCGTCGCCTCCGTGATCACCGCTGTCCCGACACCGGCCGCGCGGGCAACCGCGCCGTCGGCCAACGCCAGCCTCAACATCCCGATCGGCCCGATTCGGGCGGCGATCCTTGCTGCACAGGCCTTCATCTACGGCTATCCGCTGCTGGAGTTCGAGCGCGCCCGCGCCGAAGTGGAAGAACTCAATACGATCTACTCGCTCACCAGCTTCGCCAACCCCGACGTCGACCCGGTCTGGCAAGCAATCGGCGGTGGCAAGCGGCCCAACACCGACACGTTCTACTCGCTTGCGTATTTGGATCTCAGCGACGGCCCGGTTGTGCTCTCCATTCCGGATATGGGTGATCGCTATTTCAGCTTCCAGTTGACCGAGCCGTGGATCAGCGTCGCCGCCTACATCGGTTCCCGCACCACCGGTCCCGGGCCGGGCAGGTATGCGATCACCTGGTCCGGCGGACCCCCGGTCGAGTTCCCCGACGACGTCGAGGTCGTGGAGGTCCCCTACGCCAGCATGTTGATGCTCGGACGAACCCTGGCCGGCGACGCCGCCGATCAGGCGATCGCGATTGAACTGATGAAGCAGTACACGCTGACGCCAACCGGTCAGCCGAATGACCCACCATTCTTCGTCCCCGCGTCGCGGAACGGTGTCGACATTCTCAACACCATCAGCAACGCGATGGCGGTCAACCCGGCGCCGGCCATCGACGGCCCGAAGCTGGCCCAGTTGGCCAAGATCGGGGTTGGACCCGGTTTGCAGATCTCCGATGCCAACCTGGGATTCTTCTCTACCATTGCCGTCGACCTGGCGGTGCGCGCCACCTCGGCCGTGCTTCCGTTGCTGGCGAATCTGATCCAATACACCTCCGCGCTGCAGAACAGGGGTTGGGCGATCCCCAATCCCTCCATTGGCGACTACGGCACCGACTACCTGTTCCGGGCCGGGGTGGCCGAAGTCGGCTGGGTCGCCAACACCCCCGAGGAGGCGACCTACTATCCGGGGTTGCTGGGCCGGTACCTGTTGCCGCTGTTCGGCTTTCCGAGCCGGGTGCTGCACTTCGCGCCCGGTGAGACCCCGCCGGTCGACGCCGACGGATTCTGGTCGGTGACGGTCTACGACGGCAACGGGAACCTCTACAAGAACCCCGCGAATCGCTACAGCGTCAGCAACAGCCGGCCCGAGGAATTGGTGTATCAACCCGATGGGTCATTAACCATCGTCTTCTCGCACAAAGATCCCGGTGATCCGGACGTGAACTGGTTGCCGGTGCCGCTCGGATTCTTCGAGGCGTACCTGCGGATGTATGTCCCCAGTGAGGAGATACTGACCGGCACCTGGAAGGCGCCGGGCATTCGTTGGGCCTAAGAAGCGCTGCCCCCGACTTCGGCGGGCAGGGGTGGCGGTAACGGCGCCTTGGATGTCGACGGCGTCGCCGTGGTCTTGGATGGCGATGCGGTTGCGGGACTCGATGCGGTGGCGGAGACCGAAGTGCTCGGCTTGGTGGTTGCCGCGGGTGGCGTCGAGTTCGCCGGTGACTGCGGGTTGTTGAAGTCAGTCCACGACTCGGTCCGCACGGTGTCCCCGCCGACGCTGACGCTCAGTGTCGTGGCCGAGACGGTGTAGGTCACCCCGTCGTTGGATGCGACGTACGCACCGTCGGAGGTACGCGACGCCGTCACGATCAACCGCGCGCCATCGCGCACCCTAACGCCGCGGTACTCGAAGTCCCCATTGGCGGTCTTGCAGATCGCCACTCGGGAAGTCTCTGTGGTGCCGAAGACCACGGCGGTGTCCGGTTTGGTGCAACGGGCGGTGGAGTTGAGGTAACCCTGACTGTCCGCAGGGGGCACCGCAGTGGGTGTCGCGAGAGCAAGCGGCAGGCTGACGGCGATCATTGCCGAGACCGCCGCCGCGGCGGCGATCAGACCGGATTTACGCAGGGTGGTGGTTTTCATTGACATCCACCAGAACACATTGCTACACCGCTGGGCCAGCGCCGGCTCAGGAAGTTGCCGAGCCAACGCCCAATCGTTAGGCGCCTGAGACCGATTCGCCGATCCATCGGCCGTTGCAGAGCACGGCATGCACATTGAGTCCGACGTCGAGAACCACCAGATCGGCGCCGGCACCGGACTGTAGTACCGGGTTGGGCAACCCCAAAGCGCGGGCCGGGTTTACCGAGGATTGCCGCACCGCCCGCATCAGCGCTTCGTAGCGGTCCAATCGACTGTGTTTGACGCTGAATCGAAACAGCGAGTCCATGGTGGCGGTGCTGCCGGCGATGGTCTCGGTGCCGGCAAGGCGCGCCACTCCGTCGGTGACGTCAACGGCCAGTGGCCCGATCCGGTAGGCGCCGTCGGCCATCCCGGCGGCAGCCATCGCATCGGTCACCAGGGATACCCGGTCGATGCCGGCGGTCTGGGTCACATGGCGGTAGAGGGCGGCGTCGATGTGGACACCGTCGGCGATCAGTTCGACGGTCACCCGCGGATCCTCCAGCAGCGCGATCACCGGACCGGGTTCGCGATGGTGGATGGGCCGCATCGCATTGAAGAGGTGGGTGCCCACCGTCACTCCCGCCTCGATCGCGGCGCAGGTCTGCTGGTAGGTGGCTTCGGTGTGACCGACCGCGGCGACCGCGCCGGCATCGACGATGCGGCGAATGGCCTCGAGTCCACCGGCCCGTTCCGGCGCCAGGGTCACCATCCGGATCGCCCCCTCCCCGGCGTCAAGGACACGATCCAGTTCATCGGCCGCGGGATCTCGTAACAGAGCAGGGTCATGGGCCCCGCATCGATGGGTGGCCAGCCAGGGACCCTCGAGGTGGATGCCGCCCACCAGACCGGTCTGCACCTGTTCGGTCAGTTCCTGCACCTGGCGCAGCAGGTCACCGGGCGTCTCGGAAACCAGCGACGCCAGCAGTGTGGTGGTGCCGTGGCGGCGGTGGAACGCGACCGCGGTCGCTGTCTGGTCGGCACCGCCGGAGAAACTGCCACCACCGCCACCGTGCACGTGCGTGTCGACGAATCCAGGCACTACCGTCATTGCCGAGAAGTCGCGATCCGGCGGGCGAGGTGGTGACCCGGCGCCGACCGCGGTCACGGCGGAGCCTGACACCTCAATCCAGCCGGGCCGCAACAACTCCGAGCCGGTCAGCACGGCGCCGGCGGTAAGGAGCACCTCAGATTCCCTGCCAGTCAGGTTTGGCACGGTAGGTCTCCCGGTAGTAGTCGGCAAGTTGCAACCGCCGGGCCGCGGCGTCGTCGACCAGCACCGTGGCGTGCGGGTGGTGTTGCAGGATGCTCGCCGGCCACATCGCCGTGACCGCGCCCTCGGCCATGTGGTGCACCGCTTCGGCCTTGCTCTTGCCGGTCGCCACCAGCAACAGGTGGCGGGCGGCCATGATGGTGCCCAGCCCCTGGGTGAGACAGTGGGTCGGAACGGCGTCGATCTCGCCGTCGAAGAAACGCGCGTTGTCCAAACGGGTCTGCTGGGTGAGCGTTTTGATCCGGGTGCGCGAGGCCAGCGAGGAACCCGGTTCGTTGAACCCGATGTGGCCGTCGGTGCCGATGCCCAGGATCTGGATGTCGATGCCGCCCGCGGCTGCGATGGCCTCCTCGTAGCGTGCGCAGGCGCCCGGGATGTTGGTTGCCAGTCCATCCGGTCCGGCCACCGCACCGGGTGCGAAGTCGACCCGGGAGACGAACACGGTGTCGATGACGTTGCGGTAACGCTCGGGGTGGTCAGGGGGCAATCCGACATATTCATCAAGGGTGAAGCCCCGAACCGCGGCGAACGACAGTCGTCCCGCCCCGTGGCGGGCCGCGAGTTCGTCGTAGATCGACAGCGGTGACGATCCGGTGGCCAGTCCGAGCACCGCATCGGGCTTTCGGGTAATCAGGGATTCGATCGCATCGGCGGCGACGCGACCGATCTCTGCCGCTCCGTCCAGGATGATGACTTCCATGGCCGCGTCTACTTGTTCGCGACGAAAAGCGTTGCACCCGCAGCAATGTCGGTACCGGTGCTGACTGCTTCCCCGACGGCGATGTTGGCCGGCTCCCGTTCGTCCATCACCACCACCGGCACCACCGGGCTAAGACCTGCCGCCACGATCACCGGGACGTCGTAGGTGATGACCGGTTGCCCGGCCGACACGGTGTCGCCCTGTGCGACGTGCGTGGTGAATCCCGCGCCGTTGAGCCCCACGGTGTCAAGGCCCAGATGCACCAGGACCCCGACACCCTCGGCAGTCATGATGACGTAGGCATGCGGCAGTAGTTTGATGATCTTGCCGCTCACCGGCGCGATCGCATCAACCACTTGCCGGGGTGGGTCGATGGCGGCGCCGTATCCGACCATGCCCTGGGAGAACACCGGGTCTGGGACTTCGGAAAGCGGGAGTGCGTGGCCCTGCACGGGCGCAAGTACCGGTGTCGAACTCATCGGGTGATCTCCTCAAGGGCGGGGTGTTTGGGCACCAGGATAGAGACCAGGAGTTGCCGGGGAGGCCAAAACCGGGTCTCGCGTCACCGGATTGGGTTTAAGCTTCGCTGAATTGCGACACAGGAAAGGCCCCGCCGGATATGAGTAAAGCGACCAAAGCTGCAGGTGCACAATCGAAGTCAGGTCTGAACATCCCGGGATTCGCGCAATTGCAGCGACTCGGCAAGAGTCTGATGCTGCCGATTGCCGTGCTGCCTGCCGCAGGAATTCTGCTGCGACTGGGCCAGGACGATCTGCTCGGCCGGATTCAGGCCCCGGTGATCGGGCCGTTCTTCCAGGCCATGAGTGCTGCCGGTGGTGCGCTCTTCACCAACCTTCCTCTGCTGTTCGCTGTCGGCGTCGCGATTGGTTTCGCCCGCAAGGCGGACGGCTCCACCGCGCTGGCCGCAGTGGTCGGGTACCTGGTGATGCAGGCGGTATTCAAGACGATGTCGCCGTTCGTGCTCGCCGGTCAGGTCGATACCGCGGGCGGTCAGGCTCAGATCAATTACAGCGTGTTCGGCGGCATCATCGTGGGCCTGCTGACCGCGTGGCTCTTCGACCGATACCACACCATCCAATTGCCGCCGTACCTCGGCTTCTTCGGCGGTAGACGCTTCGTACCCATCGCCGTGTCGCTGGCGACCCTGGTGGTCGCCTTCGGGATGAGCTACTTCTATCCCGTTTTCGACGCCGGGCTTACCGGGCTGGGCAGGTTCATCGGAGGTGCGGGCGCGCTCGGTGCATTCGTCTACGGATTCGCCAACCGCATGCTGATTCCCATTGGCCTGCACCACATCCTGAACTCCTATGTGTGGTTCATTTACGGCGACTACAAGACGCCGGATGGCAGTGTGGTCACCGGTGAACTGACGCGCTTCGCCGCCGGCGACCCGACCGGTGGGCATCTGACCGCCGGTTTCTACCCCATCCTGATGTTCGGGCTGCCCGCGGCGGCTTTGGCGATGATCCATGTCGCCAACGTCCGCCAGCGAAAAGTTGCCTTCGGCATCCTCTCAGCGGCTGGGTTGACGGCGTTTCTGACCGGCGTCACCGAACCGCTGGAATTCGCATTCATGTTTGTGGCGTTCCCGCTCTACGTCATTCACGCCCTGCTCACCGGGGCGTCGCTGGCGATCGCCTACGCGCTGGACATCCATCTCGGGTTTTCATTCTCCGCGGGTTTGATCGACCTGTTGCTCTACGGCACCGCCCCGGCGGCCAAGAATGTCCCACTACTGATTCTCATGGGCGTGGTGTTCTTCGCGGTGTACTACCTGCTGTTTCGGTTTGCGATCACGAAGTGGAATATGCGCACCCCCGGTCGCGAACCGGAGGGTGAGTTCGAGGCCGAGGAGCGAGCCAACCTCAGTGAGGGTCCGGTATCGGCCATCCCGGACGCGTCCGGGGGGTCGGGCGCGACGGCGGTGACCGCCGTGGAGAGCAAGGCCGAGCAACTCATCGCGGCGTTTGGGGGCCGGTCCAATCTGGTCAACGTCGACGCCTGCATCACCCGGCTACGGATGGAGGTGGCCGACCCCGGGAAGGTCGATCAGGCCCGGCTGAAAGCACTGGGAGCCGCCGGCGTCATCGAAGTCGGTAACAACGTGCAGGCGGTGTTCGGCACCCAGGCAGAGGCGCTGAAGAACGACATCACCGACGTCCTATAGCAGGCTCGCGGATCCCGGCTGCGGCGTCGCGGCCCACGCTGCGCGCCTGACGGCCTGCGGGGTGAACCGACCCTAGGCTGACCTGGACCGCTGGAGGTGAGTGCTGGAGGTGAGTGTCTGTGAAAAGACCGGGTCTTCGCGCGATGGCGGAGAGAATCGCACCGCTGATCTATGACCAACTGACCGTACGGGTCTGAGTACCCTTGCGGCGGCGCGGATGGCAAGCCGATGCTGGTTGTATGGGCAGCCGACGCCGCCGGCCGGTGGCGGCCGCAGGGTTGCTCGGCGCTGTGGCCCTGGGTCTGGGGTTGCTCGTCGCGGATCACAGCACCGTGCCCGGCCCGGCAGGTGTCATCGGAGGACCGTACGGGCGCCTCCTCGCGCAAGCCGTTGATCTCGGCACCGCCCGTTTTGAGCGGGTTCAACTCACCGCCGCCCTGAGTCGGCCCAGCCGGCCGTTGGAACTAACGGACTGGGCCACGGCTCGCGGACTGACGGTGCGGTGGCGCGACGGCGACACCTGGGCGATCATCGAGGGCGCAGCCGAGGCGATCGCTGGTTCGTTCAATGTTTCGGTGCGCGACTACCGTTTCCTCGGCGGCCCGGACTCCGGCCGGGTCTTCTACGCGTCCCCGCAACAGCCGGAAGTCCCGGATGCCGCTCGCGCTGAGGTCGTCGGTCTTGGCCGGATCATGAGTTACACCCCGTTTCGCGAGGGCCTTCCGCCCACTCCGCCGCTCGATGTTCCCGACGGCGGCCTTTTGCCGAATCAACTATTGAGCGCCTACCGTGTCACGCCCCTAACGGAAGGGGGGCTCACCGGCGAGGGCACCACGGTCGTGGTTTTCAGTTTCGACGGGTTCGACCAGGAGGACATGGACAGCTACGCCGACTGGTTCAACCTGCCGCGGTTCACGCCACTGGTCGTGGGCGGCATGCCGAGCCAGCGCAGCGGGGAGGCGACGATGGATCTGCAGATGGTCCATGCCGTCGCGCCCGATGCCAGGCTTGTGCTGGTCAACGCCCGCCCGACCGTCGAGGGCGGTGGCACTTACGAGAAGTTGGGCCGACTGATGGAGTCGGTCGACCGTCAATTTCCGGGAGCGATCTGGAGTTTTTCCATCGGTTGGGGATGCGACCGGCTGATGACTGCGGCGGATCTCGCGCCGGTCCGCTCGGCACTATCGGCCGCCCATCGCCGCGGGACAACGGCCTTTATCGCCACCGGCGACTTGGCCGGACTGGAGTGCCGGGGTGGCAAGAACTGGTCGGACCCGCCGACCCCGGACGACGTCGGAGTAGATGCGGTGGCATCGGTGCCGGAGATCACCGCCGTCGGCGGCACGACGTTAACCACCGATGCCAACGGCCGCTGGCTGGGCGAACAGTCCTGGTATGACGTTCCGCTGACGCAGGGCACCGCGGGCGGGGCCTCGCGGTTATTCGCCAGGCCGTCCTGGCAGACAGTTGACACCGCCGCCGGGCCGGTCGACCGGCGACTCGTCCCCGATGTATCCGCGGTTGCCGACCCGTTCACCGGTGTCAAATTCGTCTTCGGCCAGCAGGTGGTCGTCGGCGGCGGAACGTCACAGGCCGCGCCGATCTGGGCCGGGTTCGCGGCTTTGATCAACCAGCATCTCGACGACCGCGGCCTCGCACCACTGGGTGACTTCAACCCGCTGCTTTACCAGGTCGCCCAGGGCGCCGCGGTGCCCGGCTTCCGTGACGTAAGGCTTGGCGGCAATGCGGTCAGTCCCGGTCGTGACGGGTACGACATGGTGACCGGGCTGGGAAGCCCGAACGTCGAAAACCTGCTGAAGAACATCTTGCTGGTGCGATCGGTGGCTCGATGAGGGGCCAAGAAACGGATGCGACCCCCATTGGATCCTTCGAGGGCTATGCCGTGCCGCCGGGGCGGTACACCGCCCGCCGGGTCCGGGGCCCGAAGTATTTCGCCACCCTCGGGCTGTGGGTGCTGATCCTGTTAGCGGGCATGATGGTCCTCGCCCTGGTGGATAGTCGGATCGATAACGTAACCAGCCGCTACGCGTGTCCCCCGGACTGTGGTCGGCCACCAATCGGCCTACCGGTGGCGACCAATCCCCGTTTCACAGCGCCGGACGGTTCGTTCTCGGTGTCCTACCCGGTACCCGGCGCGGCCTACGATGTGGCACTGCAACCCAATGGCGTCATCGCGGATTGGACAGTCGGCGACGGTGGCACCCTGCGGTTGTTCAGTCAGCCTGCCAACGGCCGCGACGCGCAACAGGTCGCCAAAGATTCGTTGCGGAGCGGGTTCCCCGATGTCCAGACCGCCTACGAACTGCCGAATGCGACTGTCGGCTTTCACCTGGGTTACGGCGAGGTCGCCGACTTCTGGCCACTCGGCACCACCGGCGGTTCCAATCGAATCCGGTTGATCATCGTCGTCGCGGTCAAGAACGATCTAGCTCTGATCGCTGCCGCTCAGGGGCCATTCCGGGAGTTCACGCCGACCGTCGGGCCGGGGCCGCCGTCCCCGGCGAACCTAGAAATCGCTCAGGACATGGGCAAGTACGTCAACAGCTTCAGCTGGCGGGGCGATCCACGCCGCTGAAAGCTATGACGAGTCGGGACCCTGGGGGCTGGCGGGGCCGTCCGGGCCCTCGCCCTCGACCGCGGGGGGCGGTGGTGGCGGCTGTCGTTCCAGCCAGTCCTTCAGTCGAAACAGCTGACTGGCCACTATGCCCATCCCGACGAGCATCACACCGCCGACGATCACGGCAGTCGTCATGAGATGCCCTTTCCGGGCGCCAGTTTACGCACCGCGAATCTGGCCGGTGGTCCTGCGCCGCCTATCGTGGCGTGAGTGTCTGGCGAGGCCTTCGGTGACGCGCGCGGCTTGCGCGCGCGATTGACGGGCCTGACCATCGCCGACGAGGTCCGACTGGGGCGGCGGCTGAAGGCGATTCGAGGTCCGGTCAGCGCGGCGAGATTGCGGGATCTCACCGATCGGATCGGCACGGCCGAGGCGCTGGTGGCTGAGCGGTCAGCCGCCGTGCCGACGATCGCCTATCCGGATCTTCCGGTCGCTGCGTTCCGGGGGGAGTTGGCCGCGGCCATCACCGAACACCAGGTGGTGGTGGTGGCAGGTGAGACCGGCTCGGGCAAGACGACCCAGCTGCCCAAGATTTGTCTGGAACTCGGACGCGGTGTGCGCGGCACGATCGGTCACACCCAGCCGCGGCGACTCGCGGCTCGCACCGTCGCGCAGCGTATCGCTGATGAATTGGGTACCCAACTCGGTGATGTGGTCGGCTACGCGGTGCGATTCACCGACAAGGTCTCGGAACGCACCTTGATCAAGTTGATGACCGACGGGATCCTGTTGGCCGAGATCCAGCGGGACCGCCGGCTTCTGCGATACGACACTCTGATCCTCGACGAGGCTCACGAGCGCAGCCTCAACATCGACTTCCTGATCGGGTACCTGCGCCAGCTGTTGCCACGGCGACCCGATTTGAAGGTGATCGTCACATCGGCGACCATCGAACCGCAGCGCTTCGCCCGCCATTTCGGTGGCGCTGATGGTGGGGCACCGATCGTGGAGGTGTCGGGGCGGACCTTTCCGGTCGAGATCCGTTACCGGCCTTTAGAAGCTGGTTTCCCGAGCAACCGTGATTCCGACTCTCAGGACCCCGACGATCCGGACCAGGAGGTGGTCCGGGTCGAGCCGCGCGACCAGACCGAGGCGATCCTCGAGGCACTGGCCGAGCTTGCCAGCGAGCCTCCCGGCGATGTACTGATCTTCCTGTCCGGTGAGCGGGAGATTCGCGACACCGCCGAGGCGATACGCGCCGAGATGGCTAACGTCGAGGTGCTGCCTCTCTACGCGCGGTTACCCACGGCCGATCAGCAGAAGGTGTTCGTGCCCAATGCCAGCCGGTTGATCCGTCGGGTGGTGCTGGCGACCAATGTCGCCGAGACATCACTGACCGTTCCGGGAATCCGATACGTCATAGACCCGGGCACCGCCCGAATTTCGCGGTACAGCAGGCGCACCAAGGTGCAACGGCTGCCGATCGAACCCATCTCCCAGGCATCGGCCGCGCAGCGGGCCGGGAGGTCTGGGCGCACCGCGCCCGGGGTCTGTATCCGGCTTTACTCCGAACAGGACTTCACCGACCGGCCGCGCTTCACTGATCCGGAGATCCTGCGCACCAACCTAGCGTCGGTCATTTTGCAGATGGCCGCCCTGCAACTCGGCGAGGTCGGGAGTTTTCCGTTCCTTGATCCGCCCGAACGACGCAGTGTCAACGACGGCGTGGCACTGCTGCAGGAACTCGGCGCCTTCGACGCCGCCGGGGACATCACCGATGTCGGCCGCCGATTAGCCAAGTTGCCGCTAGACCCGCGGTTGGGCCGGATGATCCTGCAGGCCGATACCGAGGGCTGTCTGCGGGAGGTGCTGGTACTCGCCGCGGCGCTGTCCATTCCCGATCCCCGGGAACGTCCCGTCGGCCGGGAGGAGGCGGCGCGTGCCATGCACGCGCGTTTCGCTGATGAGAATAGCGATTTCATCTCCTACCTCAACCTGTGGCGTTATCTGGGTGGACAGCGCAAAGTATTGTCCGGCAGCGCATTTCGCCGGATGTGTCGCGAGGAATACCTGCACCATCTGCGGATTCGGGAGTGGCAGGACTTAGCCGGACAGCTGCAAAGCATCGCCGCGGGTATCGGGCTCGTGAGCGCAGCGGAACGTGACGATTCCACCCCCGCTGACCTGCCCCGCGTGCATGCCGCCCTCCTGGCAGGCCTGCTGTCCCACATCGGATTGAGGGAGGGCGAGACACGAGAGTTCGCAGGGCCGCGCAACATCAAGTTCGTGTTGGCCCCCGGGTCGGTGCTCACCCGCCGTCCACCCCGCTGGATCGTAGTGGCCGACCTAGTGGAGACGAGCCGGCTTTATGGCCGCACCGCGGCGAGCATCGAGCCGGAGACCGTCGAACGCCTTGCCGCTCATCTGGTGGTGCGCAGTCATAGTGAGCCGCACTGGGATGCCCGGCGCGGCGCCGCAATGGGTTACGAGCGAGTCACCCTTTACGGACTGCCGTTGGTCGTACGTCGCCGCATCAACTACGCGGCGGTGGAACCGGAACTGGCCCGCGCACTGTTCATCAGGCACGCACTGGTGGATGGCGATTGGCAGACCCGCCATCATTTCTTCGCCGACAACGCCCGGTTGCGAACTGAACTCGCCGCTCTCGAGGAACGGGCCCGCCGCCGCGACCTCCTGGTCGGCGATGAGGAGATCTACAGCTTCTACGACACCCGTATTCCGGTCGAGGTGACCTCGGCGCGGCACTTCGATGGGTGGTGGAAAAAGCAGCGCCATCAGACCCCGGACCTGCTGACGATGACCCGCGGGGATCTGCTGAGAGTCCACGACGCCGACGACCAACAACCCGACCATTGGCAGGCCGAAGATCTCGCGCTGCCGCTGAGCTATCGGTTCTCCCCGGGTACGCCCGATGACGGCGTCACCGTGCATGTCCCCGTCGGAGTGCTGGCCCGCCTGGGCGGTGATCAGTTCAGCTGGCAGGTCCCGGCCCTGCGCGAGGAACTGGTCACCGCGCTGATCCGGTCCCTCCCCAAAGACCTGCGGCGCAATTTCGTTCCCGCACCGGACACCGCGCGCGCGGTGCTGGCCGATCTCGGCCCCGGCGACGAGTCGCTCCTGGAGACCTTGCAGCGCGAACTTCACCGGCGGACCGGTGTCCTGGTACCGATCACCGCTTTCGATCTCGACAAGCTGCCGTCGCATCTGCGGGTGACCTTCGCCGTCGAAGGTGCCGACGGAGCCGAAGTGGCGCGCGGAAAGGATCTCGGTGCACTGCAGATCCGCCTTGGGAGGCAATCCGACCGCGCGGTCACCGACGCGGTGGCCGGTGAACTCCAGCGCAGCGGGCTGCACGCCTGGCCCGAAGATCTCACGGAGTTGCCGCGCTGCGTGGAGAACTTTGTCGGCGGACACGGTGTGCGCGGATACCCGGGGTTGGTCGACACCGGCGAGTCGGCGGCCATCCGAGTGTTCACGGCCGCAGCCGAGAGAGACGCGGCGATGGGAATGGGGTTGCGCCGCCTGCTGAGGCGCAGTACGCCGTCGCCGTTGAAGTCCCTGGATAAGGACCTTGATCCGCGTCGGAAGCTGTCGCTCGCGGCAAACCCCGACGGGTCGTTGCCGGCGCTGCTGGACGACTGCGCCGATGCCGCCGTCGATGCGCTGGTGTCAGCACCGGTGTGGACCAGGACGGAATTCGATGCGCTGCGCCAACGGGTGGCTGCGGACCTGGCGGCGACCACATCGGCGATCCTGGGCCGCGTCGAGACCGTTCTGGTGGCACTGCATGCGGCGGAGGTGGCACTACCGGGGAGCCCACCGGCGGTACAGACCGCCGCCGTCGCCGATGTCAAGACGCAGCTTCGAGCTCTAGTGGCACCCGGATTCGTCGCCGCGACCGGCGCCACGCACCTGGCAGATCTTGCCCGCTACCTCACCGCGATCGTTCGTCGGCTTGAACGGCTTCCGCACGCCGTAGCCGCCGACCGCGAGCGGATGGCGCGCGTTCACGCCGTCCAGCAGGCCTACGACGAACTCCTTGCGGCGCTGTCGCCGGCACGAGCCGGCACAGACGAGGTCCGCGACATCGCACGGCTGATCCAGGAATTGCGGGTCAGCCTGTGGGCCCAGCAGTTGGGTACCCCCCGACCCGTCAGCGAGCAGCGCATCTACCGCGCCATCGACGTGGTCTTGGCCTGAGAGTCGCCCGATAGACTCCACCAGGTGGAGCCCCAGGACAATCCCGATCAGCTCTCAACGGACGATGCTCACATCCTCAAGCTGGAGTCGGCGGCGATCACCGGGCACACGCTGAAGCTGGTGATCCTCGAGCCGGGATCGCAACGGCTCGACCTAGGTGCGCTCAAAAAGCATGTTGGCCAACGACTTTCAGCCCAACCGCGGGCAATCCAGCGCGTTGATTCCGGCGGAACCGCGCCCCGCTGGGTGGCGGCCACCGATTTCGATATCGAGGATCACGTCCGGTGTGTAGTAACGCCGGATTTTGCTACGCAGGCCGACCTGTGGCGGATCGTCAGCACGCTGATGTCCGAGCATCTCGACCGCGACCGGCCACTGTGGACATTCGATGTGATCGGTCCCCTGGCCGACGGCCGGGAAG
>Ga0114922_10001401_pt1 | contig 22934 bp, 17 predicted proteins | sample AartaG_FD_100975 | JGI IMG/M metagenome (GOLD analysis project Ga0114922, IMG submission 100975) | Deep subsurface microbial communities from Aarhus Bay to uncover new lineages of life (NeLLi) - Aarhus_00045 metaG | ecosystem: Environmental > Aquatic > Marine > Oceanic > Sediment | place... | reverse complement strand
GAAGAAAAGGGTGGAGAGATCACAAGCTTTACTTCCTATTGTGGCGGATTGCCTGCACCGGAGGCCAATACAAATCCATTCGGATATAAATTTTCCTGGAGCCCGATCGGTGTCCTTCTGGCTGGAAAAAACTCGGCTCAGTACTTCAAAGACGGACAACAGAAATTTATTCCGTCCGAAAGCCTTTTCGAGGATTTTAAAATTATTCCAATCGAAGGATTGGGAGATTTTGAGGGGTATCCCAACAGAAATTCCTTGCCATACATAGAACTTTACAACATCGGATCTACCCGCACGATGTTTCGGGGAACCTTGAGAAATCTGGGTTGGTGTCAGACTATGAAAAAAATCGTGGACTTGGGACTTCTGGACGAAGAAGAAAAGGATTGGATAGGGATGACCTATGCAGAATTTTTTAGAAATCTGTTGGATGAATCGCCAGATACCGAACTGAAAAAGTCTCTTGCTTCTAGACTGGGCATCGATGAAGATTCGGATGTGATCGGAAGATTGGAATGGCTAGGACTCTTTGATGAAAAACCTCTCCCAGTCGAAAAAGGATCTGCTCTGGATATAATTGGTGCCTTGATGCTGGAGAAGCTACAGTACGAACCTGGGGAGAGGGATATGATCATCCTTGAGCATACCTTCGTGGCCTCTTATCCAGACGGTAAAAAAGAAAAGATCACCTCTACCCTTGTGGACTATGGGATTCCAGGCGGAGATTCTTCGATGGCGCGCACTGTCGGCCTGCCCCCAGCCATCGGTACCAAGCTAATCCTCGAAGGCAAGATCCAGGAGCTTGGGGTGCACATACCTGTCACACCAGCAATTTATATTCCGATCCTTGAAGAACTCAAGGGGATGGGAATTGCCTTTTCCGAAAAAAAAGAATGGATCGAGGCCTGATCACGCACATATTTGACAAGATTTAAAGAAAAAATTATCATTACAATATAATTTTCGTTCCTAAAAAGGCAAATGTTTCTTGCTTTTTAAGGAGGGTTCGTTGAAACGGAAACCGAGCGAGGTCAGCTATCATTTTTATCCCCATAATTCCGGTGCTCTCAGAAACATGATCGGGGACATGGTGGATCCGCATGCGAACAAGCAGAAAGCCATCAGCGTGATATCTCCCCATGCGGGTTATGGCTACTCGGGAAAAGTTGCAGGAAGCGTATTTTCTTCCGTCTCGTTACCCGAGAATTTCATTATTCTGGGTCCCAATCATCAAGGCTTGACAAAAGACAGTTTCATAATGAAGCAAGGTGTTTGGGAAATGCCTCTTGGCGATGTTGAAATAAACACCACTCTGGCCGACCTTATTATGAAACAGTCTGGAGAGCTGAAGGAAAGTGCCAAAAATCATTCCCAGGAACATTCATTGGAAGTGCAGGTACCGTTTATCCAGTATTTGAAAGGAAATTTCTCGTTTGTCCCGATCGTTATCGCTTATTTTGCTCCGTATGATGAACTCGTGAGACTGGGAGAAGCTATTGCCGGAGCCATTCGAGAGTACGGTCAAGATGTGATGATCGTGGCCAGCACGGACATGAGTCACTATGTGAGTCAGGAAGAAGCAAAAGAAAAAGATTTCCTTGCTATCGAAAAAATTCTAGATTTGGATGCCTGCGGGCTTTATGATGTCGTTAAAAGAGAAGACATAAGCATGTGTGGTTTTCAGTCTACAACAGCTGCGATCGTTGCATCCAAAGAGTTGAAAGCCAAAAAAGCCGAGCTCATAAAATATCAAACATCAGGAGATGTCTCGGGAGACTATTTAAAAGTTGTCGGATATGCAGGGATACGGATTATCTAGATTGAAATCCTGTTAGTCCGATCCTTCCACCCACGGCAATAAAATTCCTTATCTTAAAGGAAAATAAGTCCATTCCTAGAGGAAGAGGGTAAAACGGATTTGAATTTTTTCAGGATTAATGCTATAAATTTTGGCAGAGTGATGAGTTGAAAAAGACGATTCTCAGAGACAAGGATATCCAGATTTTTAGTCTTATAGTGGAGAATTATCTGAAGGTCGGAAAGCCTATCAGTTCGGGACATATCACCCATAGAATGGACCGTCCGGTCTCCTCGGCCACTGTGCGAAACATCATGGCCAAACTGGAAAATCTCGGCTATCTTCATCAACCCCACACTTCGGCGGGTCGAATTCCCACGGATAAAGGATTGAGGTTTTATGTTAACAACCTTTTCGAGGAAGCCATGTATCCTGACAAGTCCATCGATTTGCCGACAGAAGACTTTAATCGAGAAAGAGGGGATTTCAACTCTCTTTTGGATAATGTTTCGCATATTTTATCCGAGCATTCCGATAATCTCGGCTTTGTCCTTTCTCCTAGAGTTTCAATCATGAATTTCCGTCATCTGCGTTTTATCAAGGTGTCAGAAGAGAAAATCATGATCATCCTGATCACGACTTTTAACCTCGTTCTTACAGAAATCGTGGAGACAAAAAGTTACCTCACTCAGGTCGAATTGGACAGGTCTTCCAGCTACATCAACGAAAACTTTAGGGGTAGAAACTTGCTGTTTGTTCGGGATCTTCTTTTACGAGAAATACCTGCCTACAAGATGAAATATGAAAGCATTATCCGTAACCTCATATCCCTTTTGAAAACTTATTTCCTTCAAGAAGAAAAAAACAATCAGATATTCATCCAGGGTACGTCAAATCTTCTGGAAAAGCCTGAGCTTTTCGACATGGATAGTCTGAAATCGCTGTTTCAAAAGTTCGAAGAGAAGGCCAGGCTTGCCCGACTTCTATCTGATGTCATAAGTCTTGATAGAGTAAAAGTTCTGATCGGATCGGAATTCAGCCTGCCAGATATTTCCGATTGTTCGCTTGTCCTTTCTCACTATGGCTATGACAGACAGGTTTTGGGTTCTCTAGGAATAATCGGTCCGAAAAGGATACCTTACCGGAGAATAATCCCATTGGTGGATTGTGTGGCGAAAAAATTGAGTGAAACCATCAGCTTTTCTCGATAGGGAGGAAAAAATGTCAGTAAAGCCCAAAAAAGAACAAGAAGATAACGGAGAAGGGCTAGTTGAAGTAGAATACATCACCGAGGGAAACAAAAGTCCGAAAGAATCAGGTCAAAAAAATGAGCAGACAAAAACGTTGAAAAGTCGACTAAAAAAGAAAGAATCAGAATTAAAGCAGCTCAAGAAAAAATTTGAGGAGGTGCAGGAAGAATTTTTAAGGAAAGCAGCTGAAATGGAAAATCTTAGAAAAAGGCTCGAGCGAGAAAAGAGCGATTATTTTCAATACGCTTTGAGCGAACACTTGAAAGAACTCTTGGGAGTTTTGGACAACTTCGAAAGAGCTATCGAGAGTCAAAATCGGGGAGAAGAAGTAAGCCTCCAAGAGGGTGTGGAAATGATATATAAGCAGCTCTACGACCTGTTGCTCAAGCAGGGAGTAAAGCGGATAGAGATCGAAGAGAACAAATATGATCCTCATCTGCATCATGCATTTCTTACCGAAGAATCCGACCAGGTATCAGAGCTTCAAGTAGCGGAAGAATTGCAAAAGGGATACACAATCCATGACCGTCTCTTGAGACCCAGCCTGGTGAAAGTCTATATTCCAAAGAAAGAAGAGAATTAATTATGGCAAAAGTCGTCGGCATTGACCTAGGCACAACATATTCATGTATCGCTTACATGGAAGGGACTGAACCCAAAGTTATCCCCAATCTGGATGGCCTGCTAACCACTCCGTCTGTTGTCAGCATCACGAGTTCAGGGGAGAGATTGATAGGCAACCTGGCCCAGAGGCAGGCCTTCACGAACCCAAAAAATACGATCACGGCGGTCAAGAGGCTCATGGGGAAAAAGTTTGACTCCGAGGAAGCCCAAGAAACCATCCTGCGGATGCCATATAAACTTACAGAAGCCGCAAACGGTGATTTGATGGTGGAACTGGGTTCAGAAAATATAAGTCCTCCGGAAATATCTGCGATGATCTTGGAGTACTTGAAAAAATGCGCAGAATCCTTTTTAGGTGAAGAAGTGCAGGAAGCGGTTATAACGGTTCCCGCTCATTTCAATGACCATCAAAGGCAAGCAACCAAAGATTCCGCAAAAATTGCCGGTCTAGAGGTATTACGGATCATAAACGAACCGACAGCCGCAAGCCTTGCCTATGGGCTGAACTCAAATGAAAATGCCACGATAGCTGTGTATGACATGGGAGGTGGAACATTTGACATCACACTTTTAGAAATAAGTGACGGCGTGTTCCATGTTTTGGCCACAAATGGCAACACCTATTTGGGAGGAGAAGATTTCGATAACCGCATCGTCGATTGGCTTGCAGATGAATTCAAACGGGAGCAAGAAATCGACCTCTCTCAAGACAAATTGGCCCTGCAGCGTGTAAAAGAGGCCGCGGAGAAGGCCAAGCGGGAGCTTTCGTTCACATCGGAGACAGAGATAAACCTTCCATTCATCTATTCGGATGACTCTGGCTCAAAACACATCCAAAAAAAATTGACGCGAGACATCCTTGAAGAATTGACCAAGGATCTCATCGACAAATCTTTTCCCTTTATCGATCAGGCATTACAAGATGCCAATCTTGAGCCAGAAAAGATAGATGAATTCATTCTTATTGGGGGACAAACGCGGATGCCGTTGATCAGGACGATGATCGCCGAGTTTTTCCGAAAAGAGCCGAAAGAACAGCTCAATCCGGATGAGATCGTTGCCATGGGAGCTGCTATCCAATCAAGTATTTTAAAGGGGGAAATGACCGAAATCATCCTTTTGCTCGATGTGACACCCCTTTCTCTTGGCATAGAGACGGAAAAGGATCAATTTATCAAGATAATCGATAAAAACACCACCATTCCCACAAAAAAAACCAGAGCCTTTACCACGGTGGAACATGACCAAAGGAGGGTTCGCATCCATGTTCTCCAGGGCGAAGAGGAAAGGGCATCGGAAAATATGTCGTTGGCTCGTTTTGACTTGGTGGGAATCGAATCTGCCCCAAGCGGTGTTCCTCAGATAGACGTAACATTCGAAATCGATGCCGATGGCATCGTAAGGGTTTCCGCTAGGGATGAGGCTACCCAGCGTGAACAAGGAATCGAGGTCAAACCTTCTTCGGGATTGACTGGGGAAGAGATCGATAAAATCATAAAGAGGCAACAAACCCACGAGCTTTAGATACACGATTATGACAAAAAGAGATTACTACGAAATTCTAGGGATCCCGAGAGACGCATCCTCGGAGTCCATAAAAAAATCATATCGCCTGATGGCCTTGAAGTATCACCCAGATAGAAATCCTGGCGATAAAGCATCAGAGGATAAATTCAAAGAAGCTGCCGAAGCATACAGCATTTTGATAGACACAGAAAAAAGGAGCGTGTACGACCGTTTCGGCCATGATGGTCTTAGAGGAGAAGGGTTTGGCGGTTTTTCGGGATTCAATTCTTCTGTCTTTTCCGATTTTGAAGATATCCTGGGAAGTTTTTTCAATTTTGGGTTTGAAAATATTTTCGGAACGTCGAGGCAGAACCGACCGAACAGCCCGAGCAGAGGTAAAGACCTTGTTTTGGAATTGAATTTGGATCTAGAGGAGGCTTTTTTCGGAACGGAAAATGAGATAAAAATAAACCGGACCGAACTCTGCCCAGAGTGTGGTGGATCCCGAATGAAAAAAGGAACAGAAAAATCGGTCTGTCCGCAATGCCAAGGGAGAGGACAAGTCCGTTACCAGCAGGGTTTTTTTGCCATATCTCGCACATGTGCCCATTGCCAGGGCAGTGGAGAGATCATCCCTTTCCCATGTAAAGACTGTCGAGGCACAGGCAAAACCAAGAAAAAAAAGGAGTTGACAATCAAAATCCCCCCAGGTGTTGATGATGGCACAAAACTCAGGTTGGAAGGAGAAGGAGAGGCGGGTGACCAAGGAGCCGGGCGAGGCGATCTGTATGTCATTACCCATGTGAAAAGGCACAGCTTCTTTAAAAGGGAAGGAAATAATCTACTCTGCGAAATAAACATTCCGTTTACAAAAGCCGCTTTGGGATCGACCATCGAGATCCCCACGTTCGAAGAATCGGAGCTTCTCCATATACCTGAAGGCACACAGTCGGGTCAGACCTTCCGGTTGAAAGGGAAAGGGATCAAAGACCTATATAGTCATAGGAGAGGGGATATTTTTGTGAAGGTTCTTGTCAAGACACCCAGAAATCTAAAGAAGGAACAGAAAAAAATTCTCAGACAATTTGCAGAATCGATGGGAGAAAAACTCGACGGTGTGGATAAAAACATTATAGATAAAGTTAAAGGCATCATTCATTAGAGTAAAAGTTGACATCGAATCGATTTTTTATAAAAGAAGAGCCTCAAGGATCGACCCACGTTTTTCTTGAAGGAAAAGAACACCATCATCTCAGCAAAGTCGCCAGGATAAAGCCGGGAGAGTTAGTCTGGGTATTCGATAAGATCGGGAAACAGTATAGGGCTTGTGTGGAGGAAGTCAGAAAAGATAAAACACGACTGCTTATCCTCGAAACGAAGAAAAAACAAGAGCCGAAGATTCGCATAACCCTTGCCCAGGTCATTTTGAAAACAAAAAAAATGGATCTGGTTATTCACAAGGCAACAGAACTCGGTACGAATGCTATAAGACCGATCATCAGCGATCGGACCGTTGTCAATATCGAAGATAGGCAGAATAAAAAAACAGAAAGGTGGAAGAGAATTATAGCCGAGGCTTCCAAGCAATGCGGACGCTCATCTTTACCTGAAATTCACCCTCCCACAGGTTTGAATACTTTTATCACTCGGAAAGAAAAAGCGAAGAAACTATTTCTTAGTGAACGGGGAGGAAAATTTCTTCGCGATATACTGATGTACCCTCTTAAGATGGAGACAAAGATTCCAGACTCTGTCATCCTTCTGGTCGGTCCTGAAGGAGGCTGGACAGAGAGTGAAGAACGAGATATTATGGAGAACTATTACGAGGCCGTGAGTCTCGGTTCACTTACGCTGAGGTCTGAAACCGCTGCTATTGTTAGCCTTGCGATGGTTTCTCATTTTTGGAAAAACGAGGATGTTTCTTAAAGGACAGAAGGTCGGTAAATATGAGATCATCCGCTCACTGGGCAGTGGGGGATTTGGATCTGTTTTTCTAGCCAAAGACATTTGGCTGAATATCTTGGTAGCAATCAAAGTTCCGCACAAACAATCCACCGAGTTATTCAAGCTTCTCAAGGAACCGCGTCTACAGGCTGCATTAAATCATCCCAATATCGTACGAATGCTCGCGGCTGAAAAGACAAATAAGGTCTTTTTCATGGTTATGGAATACATCAAGGGCCAGACCATGGAAAAAATCTTGGATAAAGAAAAAATTCTCACTGCGGACATGGCCTCAGAATATATTATCCAGATTGCGGATGCAGTCAATCATGCACATAACAACAAAATCGTGCACCGAGATCTGAGGCCGTCGAACATCATCCTCTCGGATGACGGTAAAATTAAAATCACTGATTTTGGGACATCTGTTTGGTTGAATAACGTTCCCTATGCCTCCACTCGGATCGGATCTCCACCTTATATGTCCCCTGAGCAGTTTATGGGGAAATCGACTTTCCGGTCGGACATTTATTCGATCGGCTGCATATTTTATGAAATGCTCATAGGCAGACCTCCCATTTTTGATCCAGATCCGTTCAAGATTCTGGAGAAGGCACAAAAGGGACAAATCACACCACCTCGGCTCAAAAACAACAAGGTTCCCAAGGAGATCGAAAAGATAATCATGAAATGCCTTTCCGTGAAACTGGAAGACAGATATGAGAAAGCCTCCGGCATTATCCGAGATCTTGCTCAATTCAAAGGGAACGATTCTTCCAAATCCGAACTTGATGAAATTAGGGCCAGAATTAGGGCAAGGAAGCGAACAAAAGCAGATTTGTGCTGGAATTGCCGTAGGACTCTGCCTCACAAGGAGAAGAATTGTCCCTATTGTGGTGAATCCGTCTGAGGTAGTAAGATTGACTTGGGATAACAATTGAGATAATATGAATTCCCCACATGTCAAAATGAAGAAATCGCACGAGGAATAATGGATGAGTCCTTTTGTTCAAAACGGTAAAGTCTGGATAAACGGCAAACTCATTCCTTGGAATGAGGCCAATATTCATATTGCCTCTCATGTCATACACTACGGAACATCTTTGTTCGAAGGTTTCAGAGCTTATGAAACACCCAAGGGCAGCGCAATTTTCCACCTCCAATCTCATATGAAAAGGCTTTATAATTCATGCAAAATTTACCGGATGGATATTCCTTACTCCCAGGAAGATTTTAGCAATGCGGTGATCGACACAGTGAGAGCGAATAACCTTCCATCCTGCTATATTAGACCGATCGTTTATCGTGGTTATGGGACATTAGGGGTGGATCCCTTTCCCTGTTCGATTGATTGCGCAATTCTTGTTTGGGAGTGGGGACAATACTTGGGAGAAGAAGCATTGGAAAAAGGCGTCGATGTGAGGGTTTCTTCCTGGCAGAGGATGGCACCCAATACATTCCCTGCCTTGGCGAAATCCGGAGCGAATTACATGAATTCCCAATTGATCAAAATGGAGGCTTTAAAAGAAGGGTATGTAGAGGGCATAGCCTTGAATGTGAGAGGCCATGTCAGCGAAGGGAGCGGAGAGAACATTTTCCTCGTTTACGATGGTGTCGTTCATACTCCACCCCTGTCTTCCTCCATACTTCCGGGAATAACCCGCGCTACCGCCATTCAGCTTCTTAAAGACCTTGACATCCCTGTCATCGAAGGCACCATACCCAGAGAAATGCTCTACATCGCAGAAGAAGTCTTCTTCACTGGATCGGCCGCTGAGATAACGCCGATCAAATCCATCGATAAAATCTCCATCGGTTCTGGAGATAGGGGCCCGATCACAAAACAACTCCAAAAAGAGTTTTTTGCCTATATCAATGGAGAAAGAGAAGATAAGTACAATTGGCTCACATATATAAATTAGAAAAATTTAAGGGAGGTGAACATGGATATCGATGAATTTTTAAAAGTCGCAATAGAAAGTGATGCATCTGACCTTCATATAAAGGCAGGCAACTATCCCATAATACGAATTCATGGGAAGCTCCATCCGCTCACACAGTTTCCTCGACTAAGCCCGAACAACACCCACGAACTTGCCCATCAGGTTCTGAACGAACACCAAAAAGAAACGCTGAGTTCAGACCTGGACATCGATTTGGCTTACAGCCTCCCTGGATTTGGCCGTTTCAGGGGAAGTGTGTATAACCAGAGAGGAAGCTTGGCACTGGTCATGAGGATCATCCCTTTAGAAGTGAAATCGATCCGAGACCTCCTTCTTCCTGAGGTAATCGAAAAAATTGCATTGGAACCCCGAGGATTGGTTATGGTCACCGGGACGACCGGTTCGGGTAAAACAACCACCCTGGCCGCTATGATCGATCACATCAATATGCACAGGAAGGAAAATATCATTACCGTAGAAGATCCGATCGAGTATCTTCACAGAGACAAAAAAAGTACGATTAGCCAGAGAGAGGTAGGTGTTGACGTGACGAATTTTTCTCGTGGATTACGCGCATCTCTCCGTGAGGATCCGGATGTCATCTTGGTCGGAGAAATGCGGGATAGAGAAACGATCGAAACCGCCCTTTTGGCTTCTGAAACAGGGCATCTGGTCATGAGTACTCTCCATACTTTGGATGCTCCTGAAACGATTAACCGAATCGTTTCGGTCTTTGCTCCCCATCACCAGAGACAGATCAGGCTTCAATTGGCTAGCATCATCAAAGCTTGCATCTCCATGCGCCTGATTCCCAGAAAGGATGGCCAAGGCCGAGTGCCCGCATGTGAAGTCATGATCAATACCCCCTACATTCAAGAGTGTATCAACGACCGAGAAAAAACCCTCCTCATCCGAGATGCTATCGCTGCAGGCGTTTCCCAATACGGAACCCAAACTTTTGACCAATCGATCTATCAGCTCTACAAAGACGGTTACATCTCCTATGAGCAGGGCTTGAGATACTCCTCCAGCCCAGACAACTTTAAGTTACGTGTCATGGGGATCCGCTCTACTCTCGACGTGGCTCTCGAAGATATGGAAGGTGAAATGACCAATATTGAAAGACCTCGCGATGAGATCAAGGAAGAGGAAGAAGAGCTGGAAACTGCCGAAAAGGAAAGCAAAAAAGATAAAGAGGACAAAGAAAAGTCTTAAATGCGAGCCCAGGAAATCAGAGAGACTTTTCTCGATTATTTCGCCTCCAAAAATCATAGGGTCGTCAAAAGCGCCTCCCTTAAGCCTAAAGATGATCCTACCCTTCTGTTCACCAATGCAGGGATGAATCAATTCAAAAACACGTTTCTGGGTCTAGAAAAAAGAGGCTACTCGAGGGCAGCATCTGTCCAAAAATGCATGCGGGTGAGCGGAAAGCACAATGATCTGGAACAGGTCGGGAAAACGAACAAGCATCACACTTATTTTGAGATGCTGGGAAACTTTTCATTCGGAGACTATTTCAAAAAGGAAGCCATAGAATATGCATGGGAATTGGTGACACAGGGCTTCCAGATGGACATAGAGAGACTTTATTTCTCCGTATACCTTGAGGATGACGAGGCTTTCCAGATATGGCATCAACATGTCGGTATCCCTGAAAAGAGGATTTTTCGGTTTGGGAAAAAAGACAACTATTGGGCCATGGGGCAAACAGGGCCATGTGGCCCTTGTTCCGAAATTCATTATGATCTGGATGAAGCGATGGAGGCCGGCGAGCCCTTCGAGCTCATAGAAAAGGGGAGTGACCGATTTCTAGAATTATGGAATCTGGTCTTCATGCAGTCCGAACAGTCCGAAACAGGGGAGCTTTTAGCCCTCCCATCTCCTTCGATCGATACAGGAATGGGATTGGAGAGAGTTGCCACTGTCCTTCAGGGAAAAGTGAATAATTATGACACCGATCTATTCCTTCCCTTGATTGAATCGGTTTGTGATGCGGCTCGGAAGGAATATCTCTCAGATGAAAAAACGGATATTGCCATTCGGATCATCGCTGACCATATCCGGGCTGTGACATTTTTGGTTGGAGACGGTATCATGCCGTCTAATGATGGCAGGGGATACGTTCTGAGACGGTTGATAAGGAGGGCCTATCGTCGAGGGAATTTTTTGGATATCCGAGATCCATTCCTGTATAAACTTGTGGGTGGCGTTGTCGATATCATGAAGGATGCTTACCCTGAACTTCTATCCTCAGCAAACTACATTGCTAAAGTATGCCTTTCCGAAGAAAGACGTTTTTCTATGACTTTGAGTTCTGGTCTCAGGACATTTAAACAGTACATCGAAGAGGCACAAAGTCGATCGCAAAGTGTTCTATCCGGGAAAAAATTGTTCAAGCTTTATGACACCTTTGGATTCCCTGTCGATTTATCTAGAGAACTTGCGGAAGAACAAGATATGAGTGTCGATGAGAAAGGATTCCATGCAGAGTTGGAGAAACAGCGTCAACGTGCCCGTCGTGCTTGGAAAGGGGATGCCCAGCAAAAAGAAAAAAAGGTCTATGAAAAAATCAAAGATCTTTCGAGCGAGTATGTGGGATACGAAAAGGATAGGACCGAGGCCAAGGTTGTCGCCATCCTCAAGAAAGGGGATACCATCGAACAACTTAATGAAGGAGAGATTGGCGAGGTGTTCCTCGATATCACGCCCTTTTATGCTGAGGCTGGTGGCCAGGTAGGGGACTCGGGAATTTTGAAAAATCCCCATTTTTCTGGAATAGTGGACACAACATATTACCCCATTCCTGAGATAAGAGCACACAAAGTCAAAGTTATTTCGGGACAGATCCGTGTCCACGACAGGATTGAAGCCATGATCGATATCTCCTTGAGAATGTCCCTGAGCAAGAACCATACAGCCACTCATCTTCTGCATGCATCCCTTAGACAGATTCTCGGCGATCATGTGAAACAGGCCGGATCACTCGTTTCTCCCGAAAGGCTAAGGTTTGATTTCACTCATTTCGCATCGGTCAAATCCTCGGAGCTAAGGCAAATCGAAACACTGGTGAACGAGAAAATAAGAAACGACGTATCAGTTCGAACAAAGATCACGACCATGGAAGGAGGGATAGAAGAAGGTGCTATTGCCATATTCGAGGAAAAATATGGAGAAAGTGTCCGGATGGTGACTATCGGTGAGTTCAGCAAGGAGCTGTGTGGGGGTATCCATGTGCAGAGCACAGGAGAGATCGGCTTGTTCAAGATCATATCCGAAACGAGCATAGCCGCAGGAATGCGCAGGATCGAAGCCATCACAGGTGAGGCAGCTCTCCTGCATGTCCAGGAAGAGGAAAGCCTTCTTAAGGAGATTCTCCAGCTGATGAATTCGCCGAAAAAAGAACTCGTGGAGCAAATCAGCAAACTCAAAGCATCTGTCAAGGAATTGGAGAAAGAAAACAAATCAGTACGACAAAAAATGGCCAATATCCGGTATCAAAAAGATACCCAGAAGATACAGAAGATCCAGGATATTTCTGTTCTGACGCAAGAGGTAGAGGGATTGTCGATAAATGAATTACGCGAATTGGCTGATTCCCTCAAACAAAAAGTAGGATCTGGGATTGTTGTGCTCGGCGCCTCAGAAGGGAAAAAGGCATTCATCGTCATTTCGGTGACAAAAGACCTGACCGATCGCATCAAAGCCAATGACTTGATCAATGAGGTGGCTCCTCTTGTAGGAGGTGGGGGGGGAGGCCGGCCGGATTTTGCTCAAGCTGGCGGAACGAAACCTGACCAGATTACTAATGTGTTGAATAATATCGGCTCGATCATCCAAAAAATTATACCCCTAGAAATCACCCCAAAAGAGGATTGAAAAAGAACGTTTTATATGACATTATAGACACGTTATGTGCAAAAGAAGGGAACGACATTTTTGGCTCTTCAAAGGGATAGTCTTGTTCCTGGCTGTCGTTTTTCTGTCAACTTACGGAATAACCGAGATAATCTCTTCATCTAAAAAACCCTATGATGAGATAGTTGTGAGTGTCGCACAGGAACATAGAGTTCCAGCGGAGCTCGTCCATTCTATCATTAAAGCAGAGTCCGACTACGACACATGGGCCATCTCTTCCAAAGGAGCTTTGGGATTGATGCAACTAATGCCTGTGACTGCGACCCAGTACAAAGTGATGAATGTTTTTGATCCCCGTCAGAATATCCAAGGGGGAGTGAAGTATCTTGTAGACCTTATCAAACTTTATGATGGAGATACACAACACGTTCTTGCTGCTTACAATGCAGGGCAGGAGGCCATCAAAAAGTATGGGGGTATTCCTCCCTATCGAGAAACGAGAAACTATATCAAAAAAGTGATGGCTGCATATCCAAAGTCGAAGATATCGACGAGGACAAAGATCTATGCTTTTTACGATGAAAATGGACGATATATCTTGACCGATAACAAAGCCCTTTGGGAAAAAAATAAAAAGAACTCTAAGTAAATTTTCATCCCTTCAAACGTATCCCTTCACAGATATGCTATTGGGAACGATCTCGAAGGTCGCAGGAAGTTTCCCTACCTGTTCCCCATCGATCTCGATCAGGATATTTTCGTTAGGGTCCTCTGGGATAGCTTCGATCTTTTTACCCTGAATCAAAGAAATTTTGGGATGGGATAGATGGGTTCCCGCATAAAGTTTCCACACATTCCGGATGAATTCCCAAACTTTCATGCCTTTGACCAATACGATATCGAAAAGTTCATCGTCCAAGCGGGCGTTTGGGGCGATCTTCATTCCTTTCCCGAAAATTCGTCCATTCGAGATAGCGCCTATCAGGTATTCTCCTCTGGGTATTTCTTCTCCATCGACTTTCAACCTTATCCGTTTGTTCTTGTATTGGAAAAATGTAGCCAGTGTGCTTTTTAGGTAGGAAGCGGTTTTCCTTTTCGCTCGGTTTTGATTCATGCGTTCAAGAACTTCACCCCCAAATCCAAAATCAGCCACATTCAAGAAATACCTCTCCTCCTCAGATCCTGCATGGGTTTGAAACTTTGCTCTGCCGATATCTATTCTCGGAGATGGCGCTTGAGTGATCACCTGCATCGCCCTTTTAAGATTGGTTGGGATATGCAAGCTTCTTATAAAATCACACCCCGTTCCTGAAGGCACGATACCCATAACAGTTTTTGGATTAATGATGTCCTTGCCATCGAAAAAACCGTTAGCTATCTCGTTTATCGTGCCGTCCCCTCCGACGGCGACGATCAATTCCGAGCCCTCCCGTATGGCGGCTCTGGAGATGTCTATAGCTTGGGAAGGTTTTTCTGTGAACTCGTATTTGAATTCTTTAAGAAAAGCATTCAGAGCCTCTTTGATCTGCCCCCATCTTCTTCGAGTGCGACCTTTGTTAGATTCAGGATTGACGATCACTTGTGTCTTCAGAGACATCCATAACTCCTTCAACTTTCTCAACAGCCTTTTTTTTCCCGAATAAAGAAATTCCGATGATGCCTCCTAAAGCACCAAGTGCTGAAAAAATGACAATAGAGACCACCAATCCTAGGAATTTCCAGATAACTGATCCCTCGAAGTCTCCGCCTTCCAACCAGGATTCCCAGCCAGACGGCATCTCTTCATAATATTGAGAAAATCTGTCCATCATTCCTTGAACAATTTTTTCACTCACAGCGCGAAAAGGAATGTTGACAACTGTCTCTACAAGGGCGGCAATGATCCCTGTAAAAACCCCAACGATCGCACCATCTCCAGCCTTTAGAACTATGGGAGATTCTTTGGTGAGAAAATAGGCAGCCAGTATGCCTCCCCCGATAATCCAGAGACAACATAGACAATTAACAATGGGAATTCCAGAAAGAATGCCGGCTGTTACTCCTCCGATCAAAGCAGGAACAAACATTCCAGGTCTTTGTTCACTCATGCTGCCTCCTTTCGAATAGTTTTTCTTATTCTAGTTAGTTTTGTATCCCCATTTCAAGCTAATTTTGATGTTCTCATCTATTTTGTTTAGTTCTATTGCCAAAAATCTTATCCATTAGGTATGTCCGGAGCGACATTGAAGATTTAGCCTTCCCGATTCATCATTCGAGGGAATCCGACAAAGTCGGACCCGAGGACTGTTTGAGCACTGGATAATCCATCATGTAGTGCTGAGGATAGCCAGAATATTAATATGAAGGACTGAATGTATATGCACAGTTCCGCAGGGCCGAGAATGTTAATGAGGGGATGGCGTAAAAAATCTGCACTAAAGCGGAGGGTATACCTAATAGGAATTTGTTCTCTTTTTTTTTTGAAGGAAGTAATCCGTCAAACCCGCAAGAAAATAGAAAGGGAGAATGATAGCCCATATGATTCCTGTCAGTAAGCGCATCCAATCCGAACTTATCCAAAGTCCTACAAGATTTCCCGTTGCATCTATGAAAATCGGAATGGAAAGGAAAATGAGTATTTTTGCCTTTGGCATGGTTGGTTTAGAGAAACCCTTCACAAGTGGAAAAATAAAGGTCCCCAGCAGAAATCCGGCATAAATACCCAGACAGCGAGCACAGACAGCCACAGGGTATCCGAAAGCATAAAAGCATCGAGAGGGGATCTGATGGCAGGTAGGAGAAAAAACAGCATACAGGAATCCAGAAAAAAGTGAGGAATGACTCTTTAGATAGGGGGCATAAAAAAGGGCGCCGATCCATGTGAGAATTCCGATCAGGGTGGCGATATAAATGATGGCTATGGTTGTTTTTGCAGTCATCATGTGTAACCGAAAGAAAACCAAGGAAACAAAATAGATAGTGTAGTCTCGGACAGGGGCAAAGTCAATACGACTATGAAACAGCCATAGATTGGGTGATAATCATGATATTCAGGAAATATTTGACAGAGGATACTTCAAAGTGTAAATTATTTTTTTAAGACTCTGAGGACAGAGTGCGCCTTAGATCATCAAGGAGGTCACGATGAAATACAAAAAATATGTGTTGATTCTAATTCTTGTTTTACTTCTTGTCCCATCCTCGACGCTTTTCTCCCAATCTGAGGGAGCAGAGCAGATTTTGGAGCAAAATTTGCCAAGCATAATTACGTTGGCAACATTTGGGGAGGACAAAGAAGAGATTTCCAAGGGTACAGGATTCATAATCGGCGAAAAAATAATGGCCACGAGTTATGACTTGATCAGCCGGGCCAAGTCTGCGGAAGGTTTCGACTATAAAGGGAAAAAAATAAAGATTGAAGGTATATTAGCTGTCGACAAGAATTTCGGTGTTGCCCTTGTGCAGATCAACCGCAAAGCTCCCAGCCTTCCTATGGGAAATTCCGATGGTGTAGAGAGAAGTAACAAAATTTATTCGATAGGTGCCAACGAGGCTGGGGAATTTTCTCTTTTTGAAGGAGAAGTCTTCAATTTTCATGATTACAAATCTCAGCGAATGATAGAAACTACGCTTTCTCTTACAGAAACCTACAATGGAGGGCCGGTCCTTGATTCAGCAGGACAGGTTATCGGCATGGTGGTTTTTTTAGATGTTGGGAAAAAGATAATCATTCCGTCGAAAATTCTAGATTTGCTTCCTAAAACAAATGCGGGCACGAAACTCAAGGATTGGCAGCCAGAGGACTATTTTGCCACGATCGATGGGTCTACTTTTGCCGCTAAAGTCTTCTATTCGATGAATAATACGAACAAGGCTGAAAAATTCCTGAAGAAGATCCTCGAATTCAAGCCCGATGATCTTGAAACCCATGGCCTTTTGGCAGAAATTTACACAAAACAGAGAGATTATTCCTCAGCGATTTCCACCTACAAAAAGATCGTAGAGCTCGATGCTGGCAACGACAGTGCTCAATACGGTATGGGAATTGTGTACATCAGAATGTTGAATTGGAAAGAAGCCATCCCGGCATTGGAAAAAGCGGTTCAGCTCAATCCCGAACACAAGGCTGCGCATTTTCAGATCGCGTCAGCTCACCAGGAACTTAGGGAATTCGATAAAGCCGCCGCAGCATTTAAAATATTTATAGAAACCGGTCCACGAGATCCTTTTGAAGCCTTCAATCGCCTCGGTCTTTGCCAGATGGAATTAGAGCAGTATGTGGATGCCGTGGCTTCGTTTCAGGGAGCTCTTAAAGGGATTCCTGATGATGTGAATATCACTTACAAAATGGCGCAGTCTTACGAAAAAGCAGGGCAGTTCGAGCAAGCTGCTGAGACATTCTATAAGCTGGCAGAAATAAGTCCAAAGGATGCGCGGGTTTATTTCAACACGGTCATCAACATGTACAACTCAGCAAAAATGCCAGATAAAGCGGCAGAAGCGGCAAGGAAGATGGTAGGACTCAATCCGGACGATCCGGATGCCCTTTTCAATTTGGGCTTCATGCTTGTGCAGATGCAGAAATACGATGAGGCCATCGGAATTCTCGATAAAGTCATTGCATTGACTCCCGGAATGGAGTATGCCCATTTGAATAAAGGATTTTCACTCTATAGTCTGAAGCAATACAGAAAAGCCATCGAAGCCTACACCAAAACCGTTGAACTTTTTCCTGAGAATGCCGATGCCTGGATGTTCTTGGGGATGAGCCACATGCAGCTCAAAAGCTGGGGCAAAGCTGTAGAACCAATGCAAAAATCGATGGAAATAAGACCTGAAAGCGGCAATGCCTATTACAATCTAGCGATTTGTTATTTGAATCTGAAAGACAATTACAGTGCTAGAGATGTTTACAACAAATTACAGAGTGTGGATCCTAGTCTTGCACAAAAGCTCAAGAAATACATCAAATAATAGGATTAATACAGAAACTGCTCCCTTGTTCCCGCTTACAGGGAGCAAAATACGGAACTATATTTAAAAAAGGGATAATGGACAAAAAAGCCCTGCTCCAAGATTTGATACACGATTACACACAAACCCATAAAAAATCTGAGGCATTTTTTCAAAGGGCATCCCAGTTTCAGATAAGAGGAGGAAGTCACAACTTGCGGCTTTTTGCGCCTTTTCCGTTTTATGATGCTTTTTGCCGGGGTTCTTCGGTTACGGATATCGATGGGAATGCTTATGTGGATTTTTGGCAGGGCCATTTTGCCAACATCATGGGACACAATCCTCCGTTTATTCTCGATGCCCTTAACGAGTATTACAAACAGGGGAATGGGTTGACAACAGGATTTCCCGGCGTTCTCCAATCAGAGCTGGCCGAGCTCCTTCTCTCAAGGTTGTCGGCCGAAAAAATTCGTTTTTCTACGAGCGGGACTCTTGTCACGATGTATGCTGTCATGCTTTCCAAAGCCAAAACAAACAGAGATCTGGTGATAAAAGTGGGAGGAGGTTGGCACGGTTCTCAACCCTATGCATTGAAAGGAATTTCTGTCTACGAAAAAGGTTTTACTGAAGTGGAATCGGCCGGACTTCCCTCTGGAATGGATGAAATGATCCTCATCACGAGATTCAATGATGAGGAAGATCTCGAAGAAAAGTTCAGAATTTATGGAGAACGGACGGCTTGTCTTATCCTTGAGCCTTTTATTGGCGCGGGTGGTTTTATATTCGGAAGAAAAAATTATATTCGTAAAGCGAGACAATTGTGCGATCAATACGGTTCTTTGCTGATCTTGGATGAAGTCATCTCAGGATTTCGTTTCCATGCAGGCGCTCTGCAGAATCTCTATGATGTGAAACCTGACCTTACGGTGTTCGGAAAAGCGATCGGTGGGGGTATGCCGCTGAGCGCTATTGCTGGAGATGATGAGATCATGAGCCTGTGTGGTCCGGCGGTAAAAAAAGAAGTGAAAGTCAAAGTCGAGGGGGGGACATTTTCCGCACATCCTGCATCGATGTTGGCCGGACTTACATTTATTAAATATCTATTGGATCATGAGGAGGACATCTATCCTCGAATTGGTCATCTTGGGGAGAAGGTCCGGAGAGAGATCGAGAACATCTTTGCAACCCACGGATTTAATGTGAGGTGTACAGGAGATGGAAATTCTGTGGCAAAGAACAGCTCTGTCGCTGGCGTTCATTTTCTCCATTCCACGTGTGACCGGATTGAATCTCCGGAACAAGTCTGGAATCCGGATGTTTGTGACATAGAAATGCGTGAAAAAATCTTCAAACTGGCGATGATCCAGCAAGGTTTCAATGTTTTCCATGGCTATGGTTCTATTTCTGTGGCACATACGGAAGAAGAGATCCAAGCTTCATTGGATGCTGTGGAAAGAATCGCTAAAAAATGGGAATCGCTTAAAAAAGCATTCAGAACAAAATAAGACTGAGAACTTGGACATTCGGGATTCTGTCAAAAAAAAACTAAGTCAAAAAATAAAAGGGAACGTATTTTTTGACGAACTGACAAGAAAAATATATGCGTATTCGGCTTCAATCTGTTATTTAGTGCCTGCTGCAGTTATTTATCCCCTGGATAAAGAAGATGTGGTAAATGCCATAAAAATTGCTGCAGAAGAAGAGATTCCTGTGACTGCGAGGGGAGCCGGTTCAGGAGTGGCAGGTCAAAATCTTGGAGAAGGCCTTATTCTCGATTTTTCGATCTATATGAAACGCATTCTCAATCTGAACCGGAAAACTCTTACTGCTGTTGTTGAACCTGGATTGATCCGGTCCGCTTTTAACAAACTCCTTTTTTCTGAAAGATTGTTTTTTCCTCCTGATCCTTCTTCAACCGATTATGCCACGATTGGGGGCATGGTTGCTAACAATTCAGGAGGGGCTCATTCTCTCCTTTATGGCACAACAAATAATTATGTTAAAAGCCTTACGCTCGTTTCTGGTGATGGCGAGGAGATTGTCCTTACTCGAAATGGTGAATCTCCTCTGAAATATATGGCTCCGATAAAGGATATACTTCTGGAAGCGGCTCCTATCTTGAACAGATTAAAACCGAAAAGTTTCAGAAACTCTTGCGGCTACAACCTCTTTGAGGCACACCGGAAGGACGGACAGGTGGATTTTTCCAAGATCGTCTGTGGATCAGAGGGGACTCTTGGTATAATCACAAAAATCGAGTTGGATGTTTTGAAGCTGCCTGAGCACAGAAGTTCGGTGCTCCTCTGCTACAAGGATTCGCGCACGGCCCTTTCTGAAGTCAGAAATTTTTTGGATTTAGCGCCCTCTACTGTTCAGGCACTCGCAGAGGAATTCTTACGCCTGGTTGCCGATGAAGATCCTGACAAAATAAGACAACTCCCGAAAGGAACCAATTTTATCCTGCTTGCGGAGTTCGATGGGAGCGATCGGGAAAATTTAGACCGTAGAGCACATGAATTGATCAGGCGATCATCTGCATTTTCTCATAAATATGCTAAAAATTCTTTGGAACTTGGATGGGTTTGGACTGTCCGAAAATCGGCAACAGCTTATCTTTCACGTCTCCCGGGTGCTAAACCTACACGATGGATCGAGGATGCAGCCGTTCCGATCGATAGACTTTCTGACTTTGTTCTCGGTATCGAAAAACTTTTGAAAAAGTACAAAACTGCAGCAGCTCTTTTCGGTCATGCCGGTCAAGGATTACTACACTTTTCTCCTCGATTAAACCGGATGTCTCCTGAATTCCAGGATTTGATTGAGGACTTGGGGCATGAACATGCACTTTTTTCCAAAAAGCTAGAAGGCGTTCCATCAGGTGAACACGGAGACGGTTTATTGCGCACGCCTTATTTGAAAGAAATCTGGGGAGACGCATATCCTTATTTTGAAAAGATAAAAAAAATATTTGATCCGGATTTTATTTTAAATCCCTTGTGTATTGTTCCAGTTCGGGATTATCAAGTGTCAGAATTTCTGCGGTATTATAAGGGATATGAACACAAAAAAGTTGGAGCTTTAGATCAGTTTGTTAGTGATATTGAAGCTTGCCATGGTTGTGGCAAGTGCAGGGATTTTTGCCCTGTGACACGCAGTCACGAAGGAGAAATCGGATCATCTAGAGCAAGAATGAATTTGCTCCGAGAAATTATTTCGGGCCACCTGAAGGATCCTATTACAAGGCCAGATCTTCTTGCCTTTTTCAACCTATGTCTCCACTGCAAAACTTGCAAAATAGAATGCCCGACTGGAGTTGATGTTGCGAATCTGATCGAGTCATATTTTGCTGAGAAATATATACACGAATCTCCTAGTTTTGCTGATAAAATCCTATCCAAACCCCGTCACCTTGGGAGTCTTATAAACAAAATTCAAAGACCGGCAAAAAAAGTTTTAAGATCAACCTCTGTGGGCAAACTTTCTGCTTCAATGGGTTTGGCGAACCTTACACATATGGAATTCAATCCTCTGAGGTTGGAAAAATTAGAATATCAAGAAAGCTCGAAAAATAAAAGATGTATTCTATTCGCTGGATGTGTGGGTGATTTTTTCAATGATTCCGAGATAAAAGCAGCTTTTGAATTGTTGGAAATATTCGGGTATGAAGCAGAAATCCTAAGCGGATATTGTTGTGGAGAACCAGCCTTTGTTCGAGGTCTTAGGTCTGAGGGCTTAAAACAGCTGAAAAAAACCATCGATCGATTGATTGATGATGTTATAGCAAAGAAACCTGTGATTTTCACCTCTCCGTCCTGTCTCCTCCCATTTCTGGAGCATTCTGAAGTGATTCTCGAGAAGGATAAGGCAGATAAAATCAATAAAGGTCTCCATGAAGCCTGTAGTTTTTTATTGGACGATTTTTCGCGGAACCAGAAATTTGCCACTACAAAAAAAAAGGGTATAGGCAGCGATGAAGAATCGCTCAGAAATACGATCGGGATTTTTTTTAGGCCAGCCGATCTAAAAATTGCTGTACAAATACCTTGCCATCTGAAAATAATCAATGCGGATCGTAAGCTCATTTCATTTATCAAAGCCCTCCCCGTTGCCGATATTATCGAATTGGAAACGAAGTGCTGTGGATTTGGCGGAAGCCGGGGATTTGAAAAAAAATGGGCACAGCATGCTGAAAAAATTGGTGAAAACCTTGGCGATGAAATTCGATCATTTCAGCCCCATATTGTAGTTTCTTCGTGTGTTACGTGTCGAATACAGATACGCAAGTTGTTGGGAGAGAGAATCCTGGTCTCTGAATATGATGACCTCCACAAATTCATCTGGGAAGAAGAGAAAAATTGCGAGAAGATCCATGTCATGCATCCCCTTGTCCTTGCTTATGAACTACTGATCTAGATATAAGATTCAGAAAGCTTCTTTTTTCGATTTATCCTCAATAATGAGGAATAGTTCGCCTCTCTTATCATTGCTGAAATAATTTATTGAGGTTTTTGCACTCTTGAGGCCTGAGTTCATTCCGTTGACAAATAGGCTTCAGTATGGTAAAAAAAAAAATCATTCCTGGTTATCAGATTCTTACTTTTTCGTTTATAACACAATGTGGAACTCATTGTTCGTCTAGATAATTTATAATTCTCATACATGGGCAGGTGGCGAAATTGGCATACGCGCTAGGCTTAGGACCTAGTTCCTGTTGAAGGAGTGCGGGTTCGAGTCCCGCTCTGCCCATTTTTCAGGTAAAAACAGAATCAAAATAAATTAAAATGCCAGACAAAGCAAAAAAAAACAACAATTGTAAAAGGGAAATCGAACTGGAAATCCCGGCCTCGGAAGTGATGCAGGAATGGGAGCGAGTCGTTGCTCAGTATTCTTCCCGAGCCAAAATTCGTGGATTTCGCCCGGGTAAAGCGCCAAAGGATATGATAAAAAGGATGTACTATCCCGATATCCGGGAAACGCTCATCAACAACCTTGTTCCTCGTGCCCTGAATAAGGAGCTGTCCGAAAAGAATATCAATCCTGTCGGCACACCTGTCATCAGTGATCTCCATTTTAAAAAGGACG
>Ga0114922_10001400_pt1 | contig 22936 bp, 23 predicted proteins | sample AartaG_FD_100975 | JGI IMG/M metagenome (GOLD analysis project Ga0114922, IMG submission 100975) | Deep subsurface microbial communities from Aarhus Bay to uncover new lineages of life (NeLLi) - Aarhus_00045 metaG | ecosystem: Environmental > Aquatic > Marine > Oceanic > Sediment | place... | reverse complement strand
TTTTTATTCCATTCTTCTTCCTTCTTTTTGAATTGAGTAATATCTCGAGTTGTAATCAAATATTTGGTTTCTTGTGCTTCGTTTTTGAATAAGCGCCCTCTAAATTCATAAAATCTGAAGTTATCACCATAACGAACCCTTAACGTTACTGCTGCTTGTTCAAGCTTTGACACATTTTGGAGAAAATCCACGCCACGATGAGAATCGTTGGGATGCAAAATGTCAGTTATTTTACCTCCTAAGCTTGTCAAACCTAAGTTTTTCAAATGAAGATTTTCTGTAGCATATTCAATCTCGTAATCTTTGTTTAAAATAAAGATGGGATCGTCGAGATATTCTTTTAGGACGTCCCCTATATTATAGCCAAAATTAGTAGTTGATACCATTTTACCTAAAGACCTCTTGAACTTATTAGATATTAAGTTCTTAATTTATATTTTAGTAAAGATTTTTAATAATGTTATTCTTTCCAACAACTAAAAGTTGTTATGTAAAAATTATAAGCAAACATATCTAATCTCTTATAAAGTAATAAATAGTATTATGGTTAATATCGAACCTTCTTTTGAAATCGATGAGAAAGGACGAGTTATCTGTCAATCTCACTCAAGATATCCCTATTTTATTCAACCAGGTAAAACTTATTTTGAGGAAAGAAAGATGGAGAAAGAATTAACATGCCTTACTTGTTCACATTATAAAAATGACGATTGCTATTTTCCTAGGTCTGAAATTGATAAAATAGAGTTAGATCGGTTAACTAGGTCACTATTTCAATGTAACCTATGCGGAAATAAAATCGACCTCATGCTAACTCTCATGCAAAAGATTTTTTACGAAGTAAAATTCAATATGAAAATGCCCTTGGTTTGCTGTAATTGCTATGAGAGTCTAAAAAAGAAGAATTTTAAAGAATATTATAACAAACGAATTTGGGAATCGCTCAGTTTCTACCTCCCTAGTATCTTTTTACTATTTAATCCTTTTCCCTTTAATGCGATTGCAGTTGTAGGATATGTCGTATTTATTCTTATATCTAAAATAATTATTAAGCAAAAGGCTCATTATAGCCTGTTTTTAATGGATATTATAAAGGGAAAAAAGTTTTACGATAAGAATTTTAAGGATAAAATTGAGTTACCCTAAATTTCCAGCCCATCCCCTTACTTTTTTTCGCATTTTCTTTTGTTTTTCGATAATCAAGTCAAGTTCTCGTTTAGACTTGTTTTTTAAATTCTCAATGTCTGGTACAAATTGATATTTAATAAAACAATTCTTGATTTCTCTTGATATTAATTCTTCAGGAATATTTCGAGGATTTGAACAAAATTCGTCGTAATTTTTCTCCCATAAGTCAAGAAAACTCTCAATAGATTCCTTATATTCAAAAATAGGCAAAGTTCCCAGATTATTTACAGTTGAAATAGCAACATTTGCCCTCCCTACGGTAAAACGATTACCGTTAAAAGAAACTGCTACTCCGCCTTCGTCCTTCAATCGTTGGAGCATATTAATGTCGGTGATCGAGTCTCCTAACGCAACCATTTCAGAAATTGGAATTTTATTCTTTTCTGATATTGCTTCAACGGCTAATTCTTTTCTAACGCCTCCTCTAACTTGAACTTGATTCATTGCATTAATATAATCTGATTCATGTTTGCTCCAAAAAAACTCGTTTAGATTTTCTAATACTGTGCTTAATTTTTTATTGTTTGCTAAAAATTGCTGGAAGATATTCTTAACTAAAAAATCTACATCGCTCTTGATATTCAGAAACGATTCCTTTGCCTCTTTTAGGTTTAATTCGGTGCAATATACGTGATCCCGTGGTATGTTTAAATATTTTGCCACGCTATAAGCAAAATGTGTATAACTTGTCGATATTATGTATATGTCCCATTTCTTCTTAAGAATCGTCATTAATTCTGTACAACCTGGAAGGAGTCCTAAATTTTGTTCTGCTAAACGAATCAATTCTTTATCTGAAAAACAAGACATATACAAAGGCGCAACTAATCTCAAAGTATCACCTGGTTGGTAATCAGTAATATTTAATTCCTCTTTTACACCAGGAACCTCAATAAGATAGTCGTCATACTCAGAAAGCATCTCGAAAAATGTCCCGAAGTCAAAATCTTGTAATTCGAGAATAGTCTTCTTGTTTAATAATCGACTTAACTCCGCAGCAAAGTCTCTCGTGCTGATCGGACCTTCCAAATCCCAGCAACAAACATTTTTTTCTATCACTTCTGATCAATTTTAGCGTTAATAGAGAAAAAGTAAAGATTTAGGCTATATGAGGTTTACTAAGATTGTTATTAAGATATTATTATATGCAAGAAAATACAGTAAAAATTGCACAAGAAAAAGACTACTTTGAAACTTTAAAAATATCTTGCATCGTTCGTTCTTTTTGATTCCTTCTAACTATTTCTCGCCAATTAGGTTGGATCGTATCAAAAGCGTTTTGAGCTAGTTTGAAAAGCTCGTCATCTGGAGAATCTAAGTAATGACTTATGAATTCTAAAGCTCTTTTATCTTTAATTCGTGTTAAACTTTCAATAATGAAAATAATCCTTAGTTTATCTGAATTGTTTTCAGGTTTTTTCATTTCTATTTCGAACTTTTCCAATATCCCTAATGTGGCTCTACCATCGCCAATTCGACCTAACGCTTCTATTATTCTGTTGACTACAACGGGGTTTGTTTCAATTTTTAACGCATGACATAGTAGGTTAACCGATCTAGCATCTCTAAGAAAGCCTACTTGTCTTGCTGATTCTGCTCTTTTCTCAGGATCTTTATCGTGAAGCATTTGTTTTATTAAATTATTGAAATTTATGTTCTTAGCTTGCCAAGCCATAATATATGTAGAATTAAATTCGAAATTATTATAATTTGATCTTTATAAAAAATAATCTTTCGAGTAATTCATTAGATAGTATAAAATTTGAGCCAGATATTATTGTAAGAGAGAGTTCATGTGATCGATTCTTTTTTGCAATAACAATTCTCATATCTGGTTGTGACACTTATCAAGCGATTAAATATCTATTTCATGCTTTCTTCCTTCATTAGATATGACGAAAAAATTCTCTTTCATATAAGTTTCTTTAATATCTGAAGACTCTAGACTCGTCTCTTTTTTACAGTATTTTGTATAATTTTTCGTGATCAAAATTCTGGAAAAAAAAAATGATCGATTGTCCATCAATTTTCTTTTTTAATTCTTTTATAATCGGCAACACAATAATGCCAGATTGCTTCAATTAAAAAGAATAAAGCTAGATAACCAAACACAGAAGACCACCATTCTAACTTATAATAAGACCAAATCAAAACCAATATCATACCTGTAATCAATAAGATTGAGCTATGTACCTCTAGTTTAATTATATCATCCATTTTCAAACCTCAAGATTAATTTTAATTTTAAAATGTTCCATATAATAAATATTCACATGTGCATATTTTGATACTATTTCAAGAGAGAATTCATGTGGTCAATTCTTTTTTGTAGCAATTTTCGCGTCCCAATATCTTTTCTATAAAACAATTTGCCACTGATGCATCCAACTCCTTGTTCAGCAACCTTTTCAGCGCTTTCTAAATCGTTAGCAATCCCAATAATCCCCATGGCTCTCGATGATGTAGTGTAAATATTTTCACCTTCTCTGTAAACAGATGCGTAGTAATACTTTGCTCCAATTTGTTGCAGTTTCTCCTGATTGATTATTACTAATTCATTCTTTTTTGGAGAAGTAGGGTATCCTTCGGGAGCTAAATACTTGCAAACTGTAGCTTTTTTTTCAAATTGGATGACTGGTTTTAAATTACCGTTTATGATTCCCATACATATATCGATAAAATTAGTTTTTAAAAGAGGTAAAACGTTCATTGCTTCAGGGTCTCCGAGCCTTGCGTTAAATTCTATTAGTTTAATGCCTTTAGCAGTTTTAATATACCCCCCATATAAGAATCCTTTATATTCAACTCCCGTTTCTGCCTTAGTCGCCGCTACTACTTTCTTCATGTCTTCTATTGCTTCGTCTACATCTTCCTGCGATATAAAGGGCATCAAATGGTCTTCCATTGAATAACTTCCCATACCTCCGGTATTGCCTGAAATCGCTACTCTATTATTCCTTCTTATTACTACAAATCCCGAAGGAACGGTAACACAACCTACATAACCTTGATAGTCAACTCTTTTAATGTCTTTTTTTCTAATCCCAACTTTAGATTCTGGTTTTATTTCAAGGGAAAAAACTTCGCTAACATCATAGTATTTATTGTTTAATGGGTTTAACATTTTCTTTCTTTTATCAACAGTTATGATTGAAGATTTTCCTATTTTTATAATAAGCTCTTGGATATCATCTATTAATTTCTTTGAACTAGAAAAGAAACGCTTTCTTCCATAATGAATATTACCATCACCAAGTAAAAAAGCATTCAAAAATTCTATGAGATGTTCTTTTTTGGCATTTTTGATATAATATGGAACAAATTTTTCTTTAGCCTTTCCAAATTCCTTCAAAATATTTACAAGCTGAATTGAGTTGATTCTAAATTTAGAATCTTCTTCTCTATATGAATAATTAAAAGGTAATTTAGACAAAATATCTTCAAATTCTTTAAAATATTTAGAATTTTTTGTTTGACAGATGTAAACTCTATGTTCATTTCCTTTATCAGTCACATATCCTTCTGATAAATAAAGACCCATAAATTGAATCCAATCATTAAATTTTATTTCTTGTTTTTTTCTCATACGATTAAATTTATAATCGTATTCATCGATTGCAAAGTATTCTAGAGATTTTCCTTCCCAAATTCCTGTCAGAAAAATCTCCTTTTCCCCTATAATATCTCCAGCCTCTAATACTTCTATTTTCTCTGACTTTCTGTGTTTTACAAGCATTCTATGATTTGGTGTAACAAGCAAGTCCAATTCCCGGTGTTTGAAATGCACCATATCTCCATTATATTTCATCCAATGAATTTTCTCAGGTCTTTGAAATTCCAAAATTTTCTTTTTATGATCGAAAGTCATTACTTTCTCGTTCCTATTTAGCTGATCAAAAGTTTTCCATCCTGTCTCAGTTAGAATTTCTGTATCAGAAGAATAGCAATTTGGACCAGTATCGTCTTCATAAGCTCTTTTATGATCTTGAACTAGCGGAGTAGCGACTACATTTTTACCATCAACGAATGTTTGAAGAGTAAATTCTTCTCCATCAACCTTTTCTTCGAGGAGAATAGAAGCCTTTTGATCGACTAAGGTTTGACAGTAATCTAAAATATCTTGTTTAGAAAAAAGATGATCTCCATAGACTTTTACACCTTTTCCTCCAGTCAGTCCATCTGGTTTAACTACTATATTTTCTTCCCCTAAATCTTTGATAAAACTTTCTACATTTTCCATTGAATTGAAACTTTTACTTACAATATTGGATGTTATTTTATATTTTTCCAAAAGATTACGCGTAAAGATTTTCGAGCCTTCTAATTGAGCGGCTTCAATTCTAGGACCGATACAGGGAATTCCGCTCTTTTCCAAAGCATCAACAATACCAACGACCAGAGGTGCTTCTGGGCCAATCACGGCGAAATCTATGCTATTTGCCTTGGAAAAATCAATAATTTCCTGAAAATCTGTTTCAGAGTGAATTTTTATCTTTCCTTGGCTTAAGTCTTCCAATCCAGCATTTTTAGAGCTCATGAACGCGTATAAAGTAGCTCCATCCCTTACTAAAGTCTCCCCTATTACGTGTTCTCTGGCTCCATGTCCGATGATAAGAGTTTTAACTGTCAAATTTTATACTCTCTTTTATTTGAATTTCTTATGAGTATTAAGATTATAATTGAATTTAAAATGTTTTACATCAAATTTAAAGTAATTATTAATGAAAGATTATAAAGTCTACTGCGCTGATTTCTCGCTTAAAAAATATAAATTTATTAAAAGTTTAAAAAATTGGTTAATATTTATCTAATCTGACTTTTATTAAACGAGAATGTAATTAAATATTTAATTAAACTCTTCATTCGAAACTTTGATATAGGAATTATCTTATGTAAAATTAAATTTAGGATGATATAAGCAATATGAAAGCTAAAGGGATTCTCACTCTAACGGGTGAAAAATTAAGATGCTCTGCTATGCCTTTAGGAGGTATAGGTACAGGCACAATTGCACTTGGAGGAGATGGACTTTTAAAACAATGGCAAATTACTAACACGGTAAATCATCGCGCATTTGTGCCTAACAGTTTTTTCGCCGTAAGAACTCGAACTTTGAAGAATTCGAACGAAAAACCAATTTCACGAGCGCTTATATGTACTAAACCTCACGATGGAATTGATTTTAGACCCGCTAAATCTGTAAGTGATCATATAATCACTAATAATATGAAAGATTTCATTGATAAATTACCTCATGTTGAAAATATTATTTATGATGGCGAATACCCGGTTTCATTCTTAAAGTTTGAAGATTCTAAACTTCCTATTGAGATCAGATTAACCGCTTTTAACCCCTTTATCCCCTTAGATGCAAAAAATTCGGGATTGCCATTAATTGTATTTCAATTTCGCATTAAAAATATTTCAAATGAGCCAATTGAAGCAATTCTGTTAGGAAATTTGTTTAATTTCTTAGGTTGGGACGGTTTAAAAGTTATTAGAGGTGAATCTCATCCCCTTTTTGGTGGTAATTATAACATTCATAAGAAAATCGGTGAGTGGAACGCTATATATATGAGATCAAAAACACTTCTTAAATCAGATAAGCGATATGGTAATTTAACTCTTGCAACCGATCAGCAAAATGTTTTGGTATCACCTCAATGGGATAATTTAGATAATTTTTGGTCCAACTTTATAGAAAAAGGTACTCTGTTAAGAAGTGAATTAGAGGAACCAAGTGATATTGGAAGAACTTGGACTGGAAGTCTAGCTGTAAAGAAAAACTTGAAACCTGATGAGGAAAGAGTGATCACTTTTTTTATTGCTTGGAACTTTCCAAATCGTCTTGTTGATTGGCGTCTCAATTATGCTTTAATTAAAGATTTTCAATCTGAGTTTTGGATCGGAAACCAATATAATGAGTGGTTTAAAAATTCTTCAGAAGTTATCAAATATGTTAATCTCAATTTTCAATTTCTTTCGAATTACACTTCTAAATTCCACGATGCGTTTTTTTCTAGCATTTTACCGCCTGAAGTTTTAACTTCAATCTCCGCGAACTTTTCGACAATCAGAACGCCTACTTGTTTGTGGATTAGAAATGGATCTTTTCACGGATTTGAAGGATGTCACGGAGCTTCTACAGGAGGAAAATGGGGAGGATGTTGCCCCCTAAATTGCACACATGTATGGAACTACGAGTTTAGCTTGGCTCATTTATTTCCTACTTTAGAAAGGACAATGAGAGAAACAGAATTTAAAATCCAACATAAAATGGGTTATTTACCTCACCGTACTGTTATTCCCTTATACTTACCTCAATTTGGGGAAAAACCAGATTTCGGTGATGTCCCACCTGCTATTGATGGAATGTTCGGTATGATTCTTAAAATTTATCGAGATTATTTAATAACAAGAGATCTCGACTTTCTAAAAAGTTCATGGAGCTACATTCAAAAATTAATGGAGTATATCATAAAAGAATATTACCTTGATACTGAAGGAACAATAACTCGCGCACAGCCTAACACTTATGACTGCTCTATCTACGGTTTCAATACTTTTGTAGGATCACTTAATCTTACTGCGCTACTTGCCTGCGAGAAAATCGCATTAGAGTTAAATCTTCTCGATTGGGCAGCTAGGTGTAAGAAATTGTATAAATTTAGTCGAGAAACTATAGATAAGGAGTGTTGGAACGGCGAGTTTTACATCCAAAAGTACGACGAAAACAAGGTAAAAGAATTTCAATATGGCATTGGATGTTTCTCAGATCAATTACTTGGGCAATGGTGGGCTTTTCATTTAGGTCTCGGATTCATCCTCCCCTCTGATCGAGTTAGGGAAGCAATAAAAGCTATAATAAAATACAATTTTAAGGAGTCTCTCGAAGGTTTTAAACAAATGCCTAGAACATTTGCTTCGCCTACGGAATCGGGTTTATTAACTTGTTCTTGGCCAAATGGAGGAAGACCTAAAGTTCCAACGCTTTATACTGACGAAGTGTGGACTGGAATTGAATACGAAATAGCCGCACTTAGTATCTATATCGGAGATGTTAATGCTGGGTTAAAATTAATAAATTCTGTCAGGAAAAGATACGATGGTTCTCATAGAAACCCTTGGAACGAGGTAGAGTGTGGAGATCATTATGTAAGACCGATGTCTTCTTGGACTTTACTCCATGCTTTAACAGGAATATCGTATTCTTCGAAGTTAAATCAATTGTCCATATCTCCTAAAATAAATCAGCGAAATTTTCAATCGTTTTTTATTACTAAATCAGCATGGGGTAAAATATCCCAAAAGATTACTCATAAGATGCTTACTTGCTCCATAACAATCTCCTATGGAACATTGGAATTGAGTTCGATAGCGATCGATTTAAAAGATATATTTCATGAAGGAAAAATTAGCAAATCAACGGTTATTTCAAAAGGAAAATATCGAGATATAAGAGTAACCCAAATATTCAAAGGTTCGATCGTCGAGATTTCACTTGATGAAAATCTGAATTTGGATGAAGGACATCAACTTCTTTTAGAATTTGATTAATTAAAAATAAAAAATATGATAGATAAATTTCTTCCCAAACTAGATAGTTACTCTACCGCATGACCACAACTAGCACAGAATTTAGCTTCTATTGGTAACTCAGTTCCGCAATTCGGACAATTCTTATTATCCTTCACATCTTGAGCTTTTTCTGCTATATTCGAGCCACAATGAGGACAAAATTTAGCATCTTCATCTATTTTATCACCACAAAAAGGACAATTCACTTTCACGGCGGGTGTTTCGCTTTTAGTCACTGACGCTAAAGAGATAAGTTTTGGTGTAGTTTGAACAGTTCCCACCTGAACCGAAATTGGAAGAGTTAAGTTGTGCCCTCTCTTGGTTAATAAGTTAGCTGTTAAAGTAAAAACACCATTTTCCTTAGATAGTATTGAAAAGAGCCGATTACGGCTATTTCGTTTAGCAATCCCCCCATAAAATTCTCTTTTTATTAAGATTTTAACTTCTGGAGGTCCAGATAATTGTACTTTAACTTGTGGCATATAGCTATCAGTAAGATTTTGAACAGTAATGTAGAATTCTTTCCGTTTATTTAAACTACAATAAATTGCTTCTGCATTTCCTTTTAAACCAAAATGAAAATCTGATTCAGACATAATTATTCTCGTTATTCTTTTTCTTCTTTAAGGTAATTTGACTATATATTTTTTTACTTTATTTTAAAAATTAAAAGAATCGTACAGAAATTACTGTATACTATAAAATTAGGTAAAGCAAATATATAACATTTGGAGCCCAATTTTTTAAAATATAAAGGAAATTAAAAAAAATAAAAATATTAAAGTTAAACTAATTATTTTCTATATACTCCGTAGGTCTTGCATGTATCTATCATAGCTTTTACGTTTTCGAGTTTAGCATCGTCAGGAATTTCGGACCCAACAAATAGACCTCCTCCGTCAGCGCATTTATCAATAATTTCTTTTACTTGCTTTTCGATCATAGCTGGAGTTCCTAACTTAAATAGGGAGGGTTTGAGGTTTCCTTGAATGCAAATGTGATCACCTAAGATTTCTTTAGCTTTGAAAATGTCCGTTCTTTCGTCCATATGTAAATATAATTTGCCCTTTGGTAATTCTTTGAAGTAATGCAATCGATCTGTCCAATCCGTATCCATATGCATTTGAACTATATAACCCTTTTTCACATAAGCAGTTACCATTTTCTTAAAATAAGGCCAAAAAAGCTCTTCAAAATGTTTTATTGAGATGAAATCAGCGCTAGCTCTTGATGCACCACATATAAGAGTTTTCCCACCGCTCATCGAAATTCCGTATTCTCCCATTAATATTAAGTTATCAATCAGAAAATCGCTTACTTCCTTAATCTTATCGGGAATTCGATATATATCTTTCATAAAATTGGTAGAACCTCGAAATACAGAAAATAATTCGAAGGGAGTAGACCCACCACCATCGCTAAATGTAGGAACTTGAAAGTGAGTCCACCATCTTTCTGTATTTTCTGCAACTTTCGCTCCAATTTTACCTAGTTTTGTCATATCTTTCATTCCGGCTCTTTTAAAATTAGCTAGCCTTAAGAAGCCTTCATCAATTATTTTATCGTAATCTGATACTTTCATGAATGGATCAGCAAGACTTTGTTCAACAAGTTGAGGAAACTCATTTTCACCTAACATTCGTCCAGGTAATCTCCAGTCAAGGTAAAACATAGAAAAAATATCAGGAAATGGGTTTACGTGCATCATATACACCCCCCCGCCAGCCATAGCTATGTCGTATCCCCCTAATTTATGATAAATCCATTCGTAAGCTTCTTGAGATTTGACTGGATCTTCAACCATTTGTTGAGCTGTAACATCATAATAGGTCACAGGTAAATAATCTATTAGCGGCCAAACGGGAACTCTATCCGGTTCTTTTAAGGCCATTGCTGTCATGACTCTTTCAACCGAAGTCATTGGTTCTTCTTTAATAGGTTCCATTTTTATCCACCCTTTAACCATTTAGTTACTATCTTCACACCATTAAATGCATTATCGGTATATGCGTCAGCTCCTGCTTCCTTCATCCACATTTCATCAACAGGTAATCCTCCTATAATAATCTTTAATTTATCTCTCAATCCTGCCGTTTTTAATGCTTCTGTTGTTTTTTTCATTGATTCAAGCGCTACTGTTAATAAACCAGAATAAGCGACTATATCTGCTTTTGTTTCTTTGACTTTGTTAATGAATTTTTCGGCGTCTATGTCTACACCTAAATCATGAACTTCAAAACCTGCAGCTTGTAGAAGAGTTACGAAAATATTCTTTCCAATATCGTGGACATCGCCTTTAACTGTCCCTACTACAACCACGCCTAATTTTTCACTCATTTTGGTGTCATCTTTCATTACCGCTTCAAGAATTTTAGCAGATTGTTGGAAAATTTCACCAGCCATAACTAATTCGGTTAGAAAATATTCTTTTTTATTAAATCTTTCTCCAACAATTTCTACTCCTTTGCGCAACATATCAATAACTTCTTTTGGATTGACTCCTTCGTCTAATAATGCTTTTACAAGGGAGTAAGATTTTTCTTCTTCTAACTCCGTAACTGCGTGGATAAGCTCTTCTTTTGTTCCCATTACTTCTATTTACCTCCCATCTTTTTTTTCGTAAAAGCAAATATTAAGCGCCTCATTGAAAATTTCTTACCATTTTTACCCCAAAGGACCTTACCTATCGCCACATACATTTCATCCTTATCAACATAATTTGGTTTATTTTTAAATTCTTCCATACATCTATCCTCTAATTTATTTTGAATAATAATTACATTTCTTCTTAGGTCTATTTAAATATTAATTATTTCAATATATTCTATGATTTCTCTTTTTTCTTCCCCGCTATTTTTATATACATTAAAACCCCCATAAAACCTCCCATAAATCCACTTATTAAACCACTAATCGCATGATTCATCCCATTTATTACATTATCCGTCGGAAATGGTATTACGAAAAAGTTCATGAGGAAGCTCATTATAACCCCCATAACTGCTCCAATTATTCCAGCCTTTAGTGATTCCTTGACACTATCATTCATGATATTATCCTCCTAATTTTTAATCTGCTTTTATTTATTTGATTTTTTTAATTTGTTATTATGATATCTATCCGTTCTTGAAACATATAAATGTTAAAGAAAATAGAGTTTGAAGACTATTATTTGGAAGGCTAAATTTTTTGAAATAATTTGTAAAATATCAATCGAATAGTTTTAAAAGTTTTAGCTTATAATTTTCTGTTTAAAGATCTCGATTGTATCCGAAATTTCATTTAACCGCACAGAAAATTCTTTTGGTTTTAATTTTTTTAACTTTTCAAAATCACGTATGATCTCTTTGAATTCGCTAATCCAAATTTTCATAAGAATCTCGTTTTCTTTTCCTTCGACTTGTTTATTGATTATCGTGCTAATCGATGAGTTGACTTTATCCATAAATTTCTTTTCATTTATTGTATAAGAAATTTTTAGTATATCTTGCTGGGATTTAAGGTATTCAATATCTTCCTTCATCGATGATTTGTGTTGTAATAATTCCTCATTAAACTTGTTTATCATATCTATGATGATTTCTTCTTGAGTTCTAATAGTTTGCTCAATTCGTTCTTGGCTAGATAAAATATCACCCTTGATATTGATTATCTCTTGTTTTACAAACTTTATTTCACCTTCTAAATTAGAAACTTGCTCTATTAGATTTTGGATCGATTTAGTATTTGATTTAAGCGAATCCATTTTGGATATAGCTTTTTCATATTGGTCTGCTAACTGGTGCAAGCTTTTTGGGACATTTTTCATCGAAGTGAAATCTTTTTCGAGTTTATCAACTTGTTCAATTAAATGTTGAAATTCTTTGGGAGTAATTTCTTCAATTTTTTTAGGAATTACATTTCACCATTAATAATCGATTATGTTTGCTTAATAAATTTTAAATGTTCTGGTCCGATTTCTCAAGCTCTAAAATTGAATCTAACTTTAATTCAAAATCTTTATTTAAATTTGATAGATCAGCTAAAGACTTGTCAATATTATCTATTAGAGCATTAATTGGAGATTTTTTTAGTTCTGAAATAAGCTCAGAAATAACAACTAAATTATTCTTAAAAGCGCTAACTATATTTTCTTTGATTTTATTTTTATCAATGCCAAATTCAGCGATTTTTTTAAGATCTCTGATTTCTTTAAGGGGAACTTGTTCCTTTTCTGATAACTTAATATTTTTTTTAATAATTTGGGGAGTGATCTTCTTATGAAGCGTATTTGAATCAATTTCATCAATGTTGATAATTAAATCGTCTAATTTGTCTTCAGATTTATCGGCAGAAGTTAAAAAATTATTCGATATATCTCGAAATTGTGCTTCATTACCACTTTCTTCCAATTTTTTTAAAAAATCAAAAACTACAAGTGTAAATAGCTCTGTAATATTATCTTGGGTTTTCGCAGACACGAATACTATTGGGAATTCTTGAATTTGATAATTTCTTATAATATTCAAGAGAATTTCAGAATCCTCTGGTTTTACTAAATCAGATTTATTTCCTATTAAATAAATAATGCATTCAGGAGAGTGTTTTGATAAGTTTTTAAGATACGTGTCTTTTATTTCTTGGAGAGACTCCTTTGGGTTATTCAAGTCAAATAATAGTAGAGCTGAATCCAAATTACTGAAAAACACGGGATTCAGAGGATTGAAACTTCTTTGCCCTCCAATATCCCATATATTTAATCTTATATAATTATCTTTAAATTTGTATTCTTTTTTGGCAATATTACTGCCAATAGTGGGGATATACATGGAAGGAAATTCTTTTCCCACTAGCATATTAACTATGGATGTTTTACCGACACCCCATTGACCCAATATTGTGAGCTTAATATTGATTTCAGAGACTAGCATTGACAGTAATTAAAAAAAATATTGATAATTTATTAGCATATAAAAAAAGGTCTATTTAAATATGCTTTATTCAGAAGCAGAATCTAGAGGAAGAAAGTATTAAATACTCTTCTAATTGGAAGGAATATCTAAATTTTTCTCTGAAAATTTTTTAAAAGCGTATATTAATCTTTGGAGAACTGTTACATTAGTGCAAATGGCAAGAATAACCATTGTCCACCAGATTGCGGTGGGAAACCAGATTTGAAATATTGAGCCTATAAAAAGGATTGGAACTCTATCTGTTCTTTCAAGCAATCCGACACCGTATAAGTTTGGAACTCCTAAACTTTCTATTTTGGCTCTAGTATACGAAGTTAAAAATGCTCCAGCTAAAGTAATTAGTCCAATATAGATGTTAGTATACCCACCAAGAATAATACCAAAGAAAATGAAGAAATCTCCTATTCTATCTAAGGTAGAATCTAAAAAGGCTCCCAATTTAGTTGGTCCTTGCAATCGAGCAACTACACCATCTAATTGATCAAAAAACTCAACGATAAATAGCGTTATAATGATAAAAACTAGACTTTGGAACATGAAACTTAAAAGGGTTAAAAATGCGAAAAAAAGACCTAAAGCAGTGATAAGGTTAGCGGGTACTTTTTTTATCTTTTTCCCCAATGGAAGTAATAGTTTTTCTGAATACTTTTTTACTCCTAATAACATCTTGCTGTATTATCTTAGATTTAGTGGGTTATATCTTTTTCTAAATATAAGGCTTATCATAATTTATCATTAATGAATCAATGAGAAAAAATATAAAAAAAAAACTTTTAAACGCTATATATTGGGTAAAATTTCTGTTCTAAATACTCTATAAAATAGTCTGGGTTTAACTCCTCTCCCGTCACTCTAGTAATCAAGTCCTTAGCTTGATAAATTCTGCCGTATTGGTGGATATTTTCTCTTACAAATGTCAACAAGTTAGAAAAATTACCTGTTTCATACGCTCTAGGCAAGGATGGATGGTCTTTAAGGGCTTTTTTATAGAATTGTGCTCCATATAAGTTTCCTAAAAAGTAAGTAGGGAAATAGCCAAAATATCCAGAAGACCAATGTACATCTTGTAAGACGCCATCTGCATTGTTTGGGGGCGTTATTCCTAACAAATCCTCCATTTTTGAATTCCATATTTCTGGTAATTCACTAACATTTACATTACCCTCGATAATATCTCTTTCTAATTCGAATCTTAATATTACATGCATACCGTAGGTAACTTCATCAGCATCTACACGAATAAGAGAAGGTTGGACTGTGTTAATACTTCGATAAAAATCCTCCATAGAGATACCTTTGAAATTGCCTGGAAAATTTTTTTCTAATTTAGGATACCAATATTTCCAAAATTCTTTGCTGCGCCCTACCATATTTTCCCACATTCTCGATTGACTTTCGTGAATGCCCATTGAACAGCCATCTGCTAAAATGTTATCGTGAATTTCTTCCTTAAACCCCATTTCGTATAAAGCGTGTCCACATTCGTGAATCGACCCAAAAAGGCATGTTGAGAAGAAATTCTCGTTAATTCGCGTAGTAAATCTTGTATCCGTCGAAGAAAGAGATGTTGTAAATGGATGAGCTGATTTATCTTGACGTCCTTTATTAAAATCATAATTCAATCCCTTTACGACTTCAATACTAAAATCCCATTGTTTATCTACATCCCATTTCTGGGTAAGAATGGAAAAGTCTGGTTTATCGGTTGACGTATTCAATTTTTTTATGATTTTATTAAGGTTTTGTTTCGATTTGCTGAAAATTTTCGCAATCCAATCGTATGTGGCACCGGGTTCGTAGAGATCGATGAGCGTTGAGTAAAGATCAGGATGTGTATCTAATTTTTCTGCAACTTGAATTTGGAGCCCGATCATCTTCTCTAAAAGTGGTTGAAATAGAGAAAAATCATCTTTTTTCCGGGCTTCAACCCATTTAGCGTGACCTAAAGAGGCAGTTTTAGAAATTTCTTCAACCAATTTCGTTGGTAATTTGACTTCTTGATCGTAGTCTCTTTTAGCTTCTCGTATGAAGGCAGCGTCAATTAAATCTAAATTATCTAACTTCTCACATTCTTTGATCAGATTTCCTATTTTATCAGAAATTAATCGCTCATGAACTATTTTACTCATAAGAGCACTTTGTTCCGCTCTACCTCCAAAAGATCCGTTAGGTAAATTAACCTGTTCATCCCATCCTAATAAAGCACGGATGTGGTTAAGGCGAGTAATTTCACTAAATTTTTTCTTAAGTTCTTCTATAGGATTCATATTTTTAAATACATGTTTTAATTTTCTTGAAATTTATATAAGCGAGATAAATCTAAGAATATAAAAAAAATTTGCTTTTTGTGTTCACTACTACATTCTCTTATTAAGTGAAAATCTAGTCAAAAACCTCTACAAGGAATCGTGTTTCACAAAAAAGTTAGCTGCAGCTTCGAGATCCTCATCTGTAAGAGGTCTTGCTAAAGTTTTTTGTAGTTCTGTTATTAGCTGAGAGCATAAATTTATACTTAGTGTGCTTCCACTTAGCTCAATCATTTCTTGAAGCATTTTTGGATAATTCTTTTTGCTCTCGCTTTCGCTTTGTTCTAGCGTTGGACGTTTCTCTTCGGGGATAACTTCATCTATGTGGAGTGTAATGTCTTCTTTATCTATATCTACTGTTTCTGAAGCATCTGATTCTGAAAATAATAATAAATCCTCCGTCTCTTGCTTAACTACTGGTGTACGTGATGCCTTAATTGTAGCCTTAGGTACCTCGATTGGGGGCGGTTTAATTTGCGATTTACTAGATGGTAGTGGTTGCACTTGAACTCGTTGCGTAAATTGAATTTTTCCTGGCATCTCGAATTTCTTTTTACTTTCGATTTGTTTTCTTAATTCACTTTGTTCGTCGATTTCTTCTTGTATTTTCTCTACTTTTGCCTTTAATGTAGAGATATAGGTAAAATCTTGATAATTATTTGAAATTTTTATAAGTTCTTTGTATTTGGCAATTGCGAGTATTAAATTCCCCTCGTTTTCAACGCTTTCAGCTTCATTAAACAATTCTATAAAATGATGAGGTAAAAGTTTTTTTAAATTGAGGGTTCTAGCGATTAAGAGTTTAATTTTTTCTCGCACTCCCTTTTCAACTAACGAAATTTCTTCAATATCAGAAATGTTTAGCGCGTTTTTTACGATTTTTAAGTCCTTTTTATTTATCTTATCACGATTATTTCCAAGAATAAGGAGCTTGGAGAATTTGCTTTCTTGTTTTTGTAAGTTTAAAAAATGTTCAATAACTCTGATATGATAACTAGACAAATCGAACAATAAAACAACCAAGTCAGACCCTTGTATAAATTTTGACCATAAAAGTGAAAAATTATCTTTTAATTCAAAATCCCAGAGATCGAACTTCAAATTATCAATAGTGATAACCGATGCTTTTGCGAAATTCATAATCTGACGTACTTGGTCGCTCTTTATCATATTAAATAGGTAGGATTTTCCAGAACTAGTTGGTCCAATAATCACAATTTTTGAATGCATTTGGTGTTGCTGCTCTCTCAAAAAGTCCACAAATTCTCGTTTTTTATCATCTGGATTGCTCACATCTGTCGGATTTGGAAACAATTCATTAAACTTTATTATTGTGTTGTCTAATATAGGAGAGATATATTCAAGACTATCAACTAAGTCAGTAATAAATAAAAATAATACATTTTTCTCTGATTTATGGAATATTTGGAAGTTTTCTGAAACAGGTCGGTGAAAGATTTTACCCATCGTAGGCATATCTAGAAACGACTGGATAACCGTTCTAACATTGTTCAATTCTTCATCTCCAAGTGCAAGAGCGTATGTATGATTATAAATATTTTTTCCAGAATAAAAAATGTGGATTTGCCGAAGTATTTTTATCTCCTCTTTTTCTTTCTTTAAACGCTTTAATTATATATATTAAATCTCTCATTAATATATTTTACAATTCAAAGTACTTACTATCAGAGAGTTGGTTCGAAACACAATAGAAAAGTTTAGAATTGGTGTTAAATGTTATTAAATTGTAAAGTTATGATTTTCTAAACCAAAAACACTCTGAAAAATGCCGCTCCAACCTGAACATATAGCTAAATTCTTGGACGAAGACGTAGATGTGAAGTTCAAGACAGAATTACTTGAACTTTTACGAAAGAATATTGATAGACTATGCTTTAAAGAATGTGAAATCGATAGGATTCAATGCACTTTGACTCCACTTTGTACGAGAAGAACTTTACTGAAAATCAGATTATTAAGTGGGCTTACAATAGAAGATCAACCAAATTTCTGTTATAGTGTTCATAAAAATATAATATTTCGAGATTTTAGAAATAAAACTGTAATCTACAAGCCTAACGATGCCTATTTATATCTGATAGATTTCTTTGATGTTTTTTTCCATGGAGATTATAGGAAGTTACACCAATTCTTCTCAAAAGGAGATTTTAAAGGAGCAGGCAAGATTTTTAAAGACAGAATAAAGAACAGGGACGAGAATTTTAGATATCTTTTAACTAAAGATCGCGAGTTTATGTTATTTAAATACGATGAAAAAATCCATGTATGCTTCATAAACGAGAACTATGCGTTATGTAATGCAAACAGAGAAAATATTACCGATTTGAAACTCTTATTTGGTTTATGTAAACTCTTTTCCCAAATATACTTTCCTGAAGTTAAGTTAAATTTAATTCTGGATGAACGCGTAGAGATTACAATCTTTATTCCAAAAGAAACGCTTTCTTCCATCAGCAATGAAATACCGGAAAATGAAGATAATAAGCGAGATAACTACATTTGGAACGATTTTGCTAGTGATTTAGATGTTTTAAGCCAATTTTGTGAAGAAATTAACATATTTATTGACAGAAAGCAAAATTTAGCAATAAAACTAAGCATTAGTGGAAAAGCAGAAATCCGATACCGAGATTTGCGTTTAGTATTTAACATTCTATTTCGCTTGTATAACGATTTCTACATATTACATATTTAAAATTAAGATATAACAATAAAATGTTGAGTAAAAATGACCGAAAATAACCAAGATAATTCTGAAATAAATAAAATTAAAGATTTTGTGAAAGATGATAGACTAGATGACGCAGTTAAAATAATTGCCTTGTACCTCGGAGATTCGAATCAAGATAATTATTTGGACCGGTTAGAGAACATCATCGAAATGCTACTGTCCCTTCTTGGAGGGAGGATAGTATTAAGATTTTTAATAGAGCAACTCGTAATAGATATTCCTTCATTATTAGAAAATCTCTCAAAACGTGATTCTGTCCTTCGTTATTCGTTTTTATTACTTTTAAAAACACTTTGCGAGAACGAATGCGATTTGTTTCTCCCCCATAGTGAAGATTTATTAGATTCTCCGGACCCAAATGTTCGAGAAGCTGACTTGCAACTTATAATTTTTATGGCTGGAGGAGAAACCGATATTGAAGATGAATCACTAGTGAAAAAGATCGTGAATACTCTAACTGACGAAAAAGATTTTGTTATTGAGAAAGCTATACAAGCACTAATAACAATTGGCAGAAAGCACCCTTCCTTAATTACAAAAGCAGTTAATAATTTTGTTAAAGAACGTCCCGAAGATGAAGACTTGAAAACTACCATAGATACAGTGCTTAAATCAGTGGTTACTGTTGAGAAAATTGATGAATTAGTTGAAGATAGCCATAAGGAAGCAATGTTGGATGAAGATACTTTAGAAAAGGAAGAAATTGAAATAATTGATAAAGAGTTAGAACTAAAGAAAAAAGAAATTGAAATCAAGAAAAAAAAGTTAGAATTACAAGAAAAAGAGAAAGATTTGGAAGAAAAAATAATCCAAGAAAAAGAAAAAACGCTAAAACTTAAAGAAGAAATTCTCGAACAAGAAATTACAGTAGATTCTGCAGAACTCCTCCCCAAAAAGGTTAAAAAACAATTGAAAAAAGAAGAATCTGACATCATAGATAAGGAGATTGAGCTCAAGAAGAAAGATTTAGAAATAAAGAAAAAAAAATTAGAGTTGGAATTCAAAGAACGAGAAATTGAAGAATTAGCTATTCAAGAAAAGGAAAAAGCTTTAAAACTAAAAGAAGAATTAATTGAAAAAGAAACAGAACTATCGAACGTAGAAATTGAATTACATCAGAAAATCATCGAGGAAAAAGAACAAAGAATTATGGAAACCGAACTAGAGAGAGCAGAAGAAAAAATTAAAGGTCTTAAAGATGATAATTCTGATCGCCCTGATGTTGACGAAGAATAGTTGAATGATGAAAAATTTACAATAAACCTATCCCTAATTGATTTTATCTTCTGTTATTGGAGCTGTATATAACCGCTTCACAATTTTCCTGATCTCGTTAACCTTAACACTATCTGCAGGTAAACTTTTTTGTATGGTCTTAGCGAGTCTATAAGCAAGCTCAATATAACTTAAATCTTCTAAAAATTCAACAATCTGGATTTTATAATCGCTATCCTCTACACCCTCCCCATATTCCATTAATTTTTCTTTCAGTAAGAGATCGATCTTATCCGTCCTTTCAATAAAACGCACTTTTTTAACTAGTTGTTTAAAAGAATTAAAAATGTTGTAGAGCTCTGAACGAGGATAATCATCAATATTTTTTAATACATAGAATATAAAGAGTTCCGCTTTTTCATAGCGTTTGATTTTCAAACTCACTTCTAAGAGTTCAAGAACTGCTTGTTCGTATAGAAATTTACTTTCTATATTAGGGACAATTTTTTCGAATATCCAATCAATTAAATTAGGTTGATCAAATCTTTCTATAATGTCAATAAGTAGTTTTACAATAGAAAAATATAACTTAGCATTTTCAGCTTTAGTTCCCGATAAGAACGATACTAAGGCGTATTTAATCCTTCCCATAGCATCCTCCATATTAATTGGGGTTTCTGCGAATTTATAAAATGCTGATTCTAAAATTGGTTGAATTTTTTCTCTACTTTTAAAATCGTAGATGAAATAATCAGCCCAATTCGGAGCAATCTTTTTTGAAGTCGGTCCATCTTTAGTTTTTGGATCTATTTTTTTAGGAGTTTTTGGTTTTGATTCTTTTATTTTTACAGTTTGGTTTTCCGCTTCTTCCTCTGTTAAGATTTCTAAAATAATCTTATCTTTTTCTTTTGGAACTATTATTCTGAAGAAGGTATCAGTCTCTTCTTTGAATAAATTTTCTCTTAGTTCTTTTGGGAAAGTGATACCTGTTTTAGTCTTTTTTAAAATGTCTTCAAAAAAAACTTCTTCCTCTGGTTTTTTATCTTGAGCCATATTTATTGGTAAGAATAACGGTTTTTTAATTCTATGTGGAATGGAATTAGATTAATAATTTGGAGCTATCTAATAATATATCAAGGCATATCATCCGGTAATGTTAACTAACTCTACACCCCTAATATCGTAATTTTTATCAATGAAACAAAGAATCGCATGACCTTTATGCATATATACGAGAGGTACGGGGTAAGATTCGGCGTTTTCTATAAAACTTTTTTTTACGATGATAGGAAGGACAGTATTACACACCATGCATGGTACTTTAAGCTCTTTTACTATATCATAATTATTAAAGTTCGCAATAATGTCTTCAATATTTTCATTAAATGAGTTAACCATTGTAGTAGAAAAATTACCGTAAGAGATATATGACTCAATATCATATTTTACATTAAACTCTACACTCACTTTTTCGATTAAAGCTTCAAGCAATTGGAATTGAACTTTATTATTAGAACCTGCAGTATATATTAAATTGTTTATTCTAATATGCACAATTTTCATGTTGCCCTTGAAAATATGGAAAAATATATTACTCACAGGATTCTGCTTAACAATATTCAAGTCTAATATAAAACTTTTATATGATCTTGGAGGTTTCCATTCAAATATAGTAAATTCGTCAGTACTGATGTTAATAAACTCGAGATTTTGTAATATTTGGGAATATTCGACCATTTTTTTAATCAGCTTATGTCTTTTAACGATATTAATTACTATATTTTCGATAAAAAATAACTCGATTTGATTAAATAATTATTATTTATGATATAAACCTACCCTATTATAATGATTTAAATATTTGTATTATGTAAGTAGAGAATGTTATTGAAGCAATTTAAAAAAAAAAATTATGAAATCGGATATTTTCCAGACCTTTTTAACTCTCTCATAATAGCCTTCATGTTGTCTACGGGTAGTTCACGGGGGATTTCACAACCAAATGCTAGCCAAAATCCGCCTCCTGTAGCAGCTATCTTTAATCTTTTAGCGATATGGTCTGAAACTTGTTTAGGATCTGTAACCGTAAGTTTATTGTAATTTAGGTTACCCATAATTGTTACTTCTCCTCGTAAAAGTTCTTTAACCCAAGCTAAATCAACTTGATAATCAAATTGAATTGCCCCTCCAGGATTAGTTTCTTTTGAAAAGTGTACACATTGAGGCACGTAACCACATCAGTGAATTAGAGGTACCATCTGAAAAAATCAGTAAGAATGTGTAATTATTTAAATCTCCATAAATAAATTAACAAATTTATACAAATGTATAAAAAAGATATTACTATAAAGTTAAATGTAATCTACAAATGAGGTGGTTATTTGTCTAAAATTGCTAGAAATATAGAAATTAATACTAACCTTGAGAAAATTTATAATATTTTAACAGATGGAAAACAGACAGTAAAATGGAACCCTATTGTAAATGAAATAACACTACTTGAAGAACATAAATATTTACTAAAATCAACAATTGGGGATATGATTATTAATAAAATAGAGAGTGTTAAAGACGTCTATGTTAAATGGAGAATGGAACAAAGTGATATGCGTTCAATGGGATATATTTTGGAAGAAAAATTACCAATATCTAAAGTTGAACTATGGGTTGAATTTGAAGATAAGAAGTTAAAAAAGCAATTCAAGGAAGCTGCAGATTTAACCTTGGAAGGTTTAAAAAAATATATCGAATTTATTGAAGCTGGGGGCAACATTATAGAGTATAGTAAACAATAAATAGAAGTAACTTATTAATTTTTTATATATTTCATATATTTCTAATCTAATCTGAATTTTTTTTAATCTAAATCTAATACTAATAATTAAATATATTAGTTTTTAAAAAATAGAAAATTTGAAATAATGAAATTCGCAAAGATTAACGGT
>Ga0114922_10001399_pt1 | contig 22947 bp, 17 predicted proteins | sample AartaG_FD_100975 | JGI IMG/M metagenome (GOLD analysis project Ga0114922, IMG submission 100975) | Deep subsurface microbial communities from Aarhus Bay to uncover new lineages of life (NeLLi) - Aarhus_00045 metaG | ecosystem: Environmental > Aquatic > Marine > Oceanic > Sediment | place... | reverse complement strand
TCGGTCCGGACAGCTTCACCTTTAAGGCAAACGATGGGACAGCAGACTCCAACATTGCCACGGTGACCATTACCGTAGGCTCGGTCAATGATCCGCCCGTGATTACCTCGACTGCCCCGACAACGGCGACCGAGGATGTTCTTTACAGTTACAATCCAACGGCAACAGATGCTGATGGTGATACGCTGAGCTGGTCTTTGAGCAACGCGCCTGAAGGTATGACAATCGACAGTGCAACAGGGGCTATCTCGTGGACTCCGGCAGAAGGAGTGCTGAGTTCAGATGCTGTGACGTTAACAGTTGATGATGGCAATGGAGGTACCGACAGTGAGGCATTCACGATTGCGGTCACTCCCGTCAATGACGCTCCCAAAGCCAATGCTGGGCGTGATCAAACAGTTGATGAAGGAGTTACAGTCACACTGGATGGCTCCAAATCAACCGATCCCGACGATGGTATCGGCTCTTACTCTTGGAAACAATTGGATGTGGATGGACCCGGTGTAGCCCTCTCCGATGCCACTGCCGTTCAAGCAACCTTCACGGCCCCAGATGTTGCAGGTGCTGAATCACTGACCTTTCAATTGACTGTTACCGATAAGGCAGGGCTCAAAGACACTGATACGTGCATAGTAAATGTAACCGGGGAAAACGACCCGCCTACCGCTGATGCTAGACCACCGCTTCAAACAGTTGATGAGGGTACGACGGCCACTATGGATGGCTACAATTCAACCGATCCGGATGACGGAATCGCCTCATACTTGTGGAAACAATTGAGTGGAACTGATGTAACGCTCTCTGATGCCACTGCCGATGAAACAACCTTCACGACCCCGGATGTTGGACCACCAGATGGTGAAACACTGACCTTTCAATTGACTGTTACCGATAACGGTGGGCTGGAATCTACAGATACCTGCATAGTTAAGGTAAATTGGGTAAACATTCCACCCACAGCCGATGCAGGCCCTGATCAAACAGTTGATGAGGGTGATACAGTTACCCTGAATGGCTACAATTCAACCGATCCGGATGATGGTATCGGCTCTTACTCTTGGAAACAATTGGATGTGGATGGACCCGGTGTAGCCCTCTCCGATGCCACTGCCGTTCAAGCAACCTTCACGGCCCCAAATGTTGGACAAGATGGAGAATCACTGGAATTTCAATTGACTGTTACCGATAACGCAGGGTTGCCAGCTACGGATACCTGCATAGTATACGTAAAAGGGGAAAACGACCCGCCCACCGCTGATGCCGGTCCTGATCAAACGGTTGATCCTCATCAAATGGTTGATGAGGGTGTTACAGTCACACTGGATGGCTCCAATTCAACCGATCCGGATGATGGTATCGCCTCATACTTTTGGGAACAGATGGGTGGAACCTCTGTAGCCCTCTCCGATGCCACTGCCGTTCAACCAACCTTCACGGCCCCAAATGTTGAACAAGATGGAGAATCACTGGAATTTCAATTGACTGTTACCGATAACGCAGGGTTGCCAGCTACGGATACCTGCATTGTTAACGTAACCTGGGAAAACATTCCACCTACAGCCGATGCAGGTCCTGATCAAAAAAAGGTTGATGTGGGTGTTACAGTCACCTTGGATGGCTTCAATTCAACCGATCCGGATGATGGCATTGCCTCTTACTTGTGGAAACAATTGCATGGAACCCCTGTAACCTTTTCTGATGCCACTGCCGTTCAACCGACCTTCACGGCCCCAAATGTTGGACCAGATGGAGAATCACTGACATTTCAATTGACTGTTACCGATAACGGTGGGCTGAAAGCTACGGATACCTGCATTGTTAACGTAACCTGGGAAAACATTCCACCTACAGCCGATGCAGGGCCTGATCAAACAGTTGATCCTCATCAAATGGTTGATGAGGGTGTTACAGTCACACTGGATGGCTCCAATTCAACCGATCCGGATGACAGAATCGCCTCTTACTTTTGGGAACAATTAGATGTGGATGGACCCCCTGTGACCCTCTCCGATGCCAATGCCGTTCAACCGACCTTCACGGCCCCAAATGTTGGACCAGATGGAGAATCACTGACATTTCAATTGACTGTTACCGATAACGGTGGGCTGAAAGCTACGGATACCTGCATTGTTAACTTAACCTGGGAAAACAATCCACCTACAGCCGATGCAGGGCCCGCTCAAAGAACAGTTGCTGAGGGTGTTACGATCACCCTGGATGGCTCCGATTCAACTGATCCGGATGATGGCATCGCCTCTTACTTGTGGAAGCAGACTGGCGGAACCCCTGTAACTCTGTCGGGCACGACTGAAATTTACCCGACCTTTGTTGGTCCACCAGTCGATCCTAGTGGAACGACTCTAACCTTTCAACTTACGGTTACTGACAACGGGGGTCTTCAGTATAGTGATGAAGCTTCTATTGCAATAAATGACAACGGCATAACAGGTTTCCCAGTTGGTGTAATTACTCTCCAATCCTCCATAGGGGAGAATATCGGTATCAAAGAAGAGAGCGGCGGAAACATAACGAGTTTGAATGTCGTCGATCCTGACACTATAGAGGATACCACAAATAGACCACAGAATTTGATCTTTGGTCTGCTCGACATGCAAATCAAGGTCAATACTGGCGGCAAGGCCATTGTCACGATTTATCTGCCAACGCCCCTGCTAATTGGGTATAAGTGGTACAAATATGGTCCGAATAAGGGATGGTATGATTACAGCGAACATACCGTCTGGAATGCTGGCTGGGATCAGGTAACACTTACTCTAATTGATGGTGGAGTAGGCGATGATGATGGCACGCCAAATGGTGTGATAGTAGATCCTTCAGGCCTTGGCACTGATACTGATGCTTTTACTTCTGCCCCCCCAAGCGGTGATGGTGGAGGAGGCAGTGGAGGAGGAGACGGCGGTGGTGGTGGGTGACTCGTCGACACTGCTGCCTACGGGTCTCGTATGGCAGATGATATTGCAGCCCTGAAAGAGTTTCGTGATAAAGTCTTGCTAAAGAACTCACTAGGGAGAAGTTTCGTGAAATTTTACTACAAAGTCTCCCAACCGCTTGCTGATTACCTCGGAGGGCATGAAACTTTGAGAACAGCAACAAGACTTTTACTTATGCCAGTAGTCTATGGAGTTAAGTGTCCAACGACATCTGTTTTGATGTTCCTCTTGGCCGTAGTGGCTATAACCTTGACATTAAAAAAATATGGTAGGCGTTCACAGGTTCAGAGTTCACCGTTCAGGGTTACCTTATGTTTTGTTGGTTCAACGCTATGTAAAGGTCACTCTGGACTTCGGGGCAAGACCGTTTTGCATACCGAAGAAAACCCAACAAACTCCCAGATCCCACGAATGAGCGGTTCAGAGTTTCGGTGAACCCTGAACCTCTGAACCCGTGAACGGTTACAAAATATGTTTAACTTAAAAAAGCGAAAATGAGATAGGAATGTTGATCTGGAACTGATAATCAGAAGAATCCTCGGTGAGTCCTATACCAAGGGAAGTGAATAAAGAGGTACGTGGGGATAGCCTATAATTGGCTCCAATGAGAAAGGTGGCAGCGTTCAATTCTGAGTCACAAATCTCTTCACCATTTATATCGGTACTGCTGGTGAATGTGTTCTGAAAGGAAAAACTGAAGGATACCTTTTCACTTAAGGCGGTGGCCATTCCCAAATTGTATTCGATGCTATTGCCGGGATCTACCTCTCCAAAATCGTCCCCAACATCTCTTTCAATATTCCAGTAATAATTTAATGTACCGAAAAAGACCACGGGGTCGGAAGCTTTCACCAACGTAAAGCCACCCGACAGGCCGTAGAAGCCCGTGCCCGTGGGAAGTTCCTTCGAAACATCCTTGTCTGCAAACCTCTCCGTCTCCAGGCCAAAAGGATCCCGTCCAGTCCTGGTTTTCCATTTGACGTTGAGGGTCACATCGGGCAGCCAACCCCTGGCTCGGAATGCATGAATATTGACCGTCCCTTCGATATCACCAAGCCCCTGGTCGTCAATCTCCCTGACCCATTCCTCCTCACCTGCTAATGAGGCCGGAATAACCAGAGATTCTCGCCTGTAAACGTAGGGAATCCTAAGATCGAACTGCAAGCGATCCGTAATTCCGTAGCGAAGCGTCAAAGCTGCGGTCAAAATATCACGTTTGACCTCTTCTACTCGGAATTTTCCTATGAGAATGGCTTGAAAGATGCTGTAGCCCTTGACGTATATGAAGTTGCGCGAAAAGTGACTGTAATTGAGACTCGGCTCGATGACGAGGGTGCCTTTAGGGATGAGAACACCCCCTTTCTCGACCAGGATTGCCTCAGTATCTTTCTTGACGCTTCGCCGGGTTTTTCCCTGGGGTTTGACAGTTTCAGTCGACGAGGGCTCCCGGACCGGCCTGGACTCCTCCTTTTTTGAGACGTCCTGAGTTGCTTCACCCGCTTCCTGTCCCCCAGCATTGGTAGGTATGAAAATAGAAAGACTCAGCAGCACGGATAGGATCAACTGAAAGTGACTCTGATGTAACATTTTTAGGACCTTTACCATCACCATCTTTTCCCCTCATTTGTTTTGGGAACCATGATCCCAGGGGTAACTCTTCACAGGATCAGCGGTCCAGGGGCGCTGATATATCCCTCAAGAGCCTCTTACACTAATCAGATAAGAATTCAAATAAGAATTCAAAAGCAACTTTTCATTCCTTTATCAAAAAGTCAACCAAGAATTTCCGGATTGCTTTTCATTTGCCGTCCTCTCCCGGCAAATGAAAAGATACATTTCTCTGCGAACTCCTTGCCCTGTTAAATTATAGGTGACATCTCTGGATGGGTTCTGAGGTGCTATCTTCAAATCTTGATAATATGACATATTCAACTCGCTATTTAACAGGGTGAACCTCGAGTGAGAGAATCGAACGGGCGGTGAATGTTCATTGAAGTTCTAAAGGGATTAGTAAATGGGAAATAACACCTGTCAGTAAATATAACACTCCTCCCTTTCTCTATTATTTCACATACTTTTATCATAAGCTCTCTATAGCATGTTATATTTATTTTACAGTCATGATCGGGGAACTTCCAATGTTTCCTAAATATATCAAATACATATATCATTGGCATGACCTTTGTATAGTAAAAACCAGTAAATAGCGAATTACTATTTGTTGGATTATTGGAGAACAAAAGAGATCTCAACCATGCCTTGGGTAAGGAGAAAAATCCTGATCATTTCTTTCTTTAGCCTATTAGCTTTAGCAGGGGAAGATGGGATTGCAGCCGGACAAGAAAACGACGCGAACCTCCGTGCTGGCGGGCAGGTTACTCACCGCAAGATCTGCTGCGATGACACGATTCCTTTGTCGCGAGCAATATCCATTTCCGGCGAAGAGGTCTCCGCAAAAGAGCTTGCGCGTATTTGCGGAAAAGGATTTGGAGGTGTTCAGGCTACTGGTGCAGGGCAGCCAGGCCTTTCAGGCAAGATCATTCTCTGGGATGAAGTAAAGGCCCGAAATATAGCCCGTATTGAATTTAGTAATCGAGGAAATTCAATGCTCAACGCCCAGAAAAATAGCCTGAACATCTGGGGCAAATAAATCATTAGGAAAAGGGAGGTGATCCGAGACTAGGAGGGCTGGTCACCGCAGTTAAGCGCATACGGAGATCAGGTAACCAATTTAACAGTGATTTACAAATCAAAGAAAGGAGTTAAAAATGAAAAAAATTTTTGGAATCGGATTGGCTTTGATGATGTGCTTTGCATTTGTCGTTCCGGCGATGGCTGAGGATAACATTAACACAGAATCGCCGCAAAAGACTATTACAATCGAGGAGAAATTGTACAACACTGCTGATGTGTATCTTGAGGGTGACTTTGAGAAGGAGAAATATATTTACATTGACGTCGCCAAACACATAAACATTACCATTCTTCCAGACATCATAGTCAACTCTGATGGAGAAGCGGAGACCTTCGGTACCCAACTTAACACCCAAAACACGTTTGAAGACGTGGAAAGACCTGGAACCCCAGACAAGCTGGTAATGAAACCAGATCCGAGGAACCCGGGGTCACTGCTCCCAACAGGAGAGGTGATTGAAGGTGACCCAGCGGTACCCAATCTAAGAACTGCCAATATTGTAGGTTCAGCCAACGCCAACAGCGGCGTTGTGGGTGTGAACCAGAGTCCGGGCAACCTGAACAATCAAGCAAATTTGGCGGCCATGGCTGTAATTGCCGCCGGGGCACAGCTTATCGAAGCAACTGGTTTTGCTGTTCAGGCCAGTCTTTTCAATGATCTGATCTCTTCTGGGGCTGAGAATAAAGATCTAATCGACACCAGTGTCAACGACAACAGTGGCATTGTTGGCGTCAACCAGTCGGCCGGCAACATGAACAACCAGTTTAACTCGGCGGCCATGGCTGCAGGTCTTGACCCTGTTACTACCGGGGCTTTGGGCGAGGCTACGCTTAAGCAAGTCTCAGCCGATAACGCTCTTGTGCACCTCGCTGTTGTGAAGCTTGACCAAATCACCGGGTCTATCAGCGGGAACAGTGGGGTTGTCAGTGTGAACCAGGCGTCAGGAGACATGGTCAACCAGGCAAATGTGTGCGCGATTGCTGCTAAGCTGGAATAACGGCAGATAAGAGAAGGGGATGTTTCCCCTTCTCTTTACTCTTTAAGAAAATCGGAGCAACTGAGAATGACCAAGGGAAAAACAGGCGCGGGCTTCCTTGCCGGAAGCCTTTTACTGTTTATGATACTGTGCACGGTCCGGGCTGAAGACATGGCTTCAAGCCCCGTTGATCCGTTGGAGCTTTCGTTGATCTATTATACGGAAAGCGGTTATGCTAGCGGTCAAGGAACAGGCAGCACCATCACCGAAAATACGTTATATGAAGAGAATACAGAAGGTATGAGCAGCATCGTTGACTCAGTGAATGGCAATCAAGGGATCGTGAGTGTCAACCAGAGTTCCGGCAGTATCAATAACCAATTGAATGTTAAAGTCTTTTCTATGCCTGCCGATCCTTTCGCGATAACCAAGATACATACAGGAATATCTCCCCGCTTAGATTACAATAAAATTAGATCCGCGGGAGGGATAAGACAGGACCTCATCGATAAATCCTTCCGGAACAACCTCGGTATCATGGGAGCCAATCAAGCGGCTGGCAATTTTAACCATCAGGGCAATACCGCGGTGGTGGTTATGGGAGGTCCTGTTTCTTTGACAGAAGCGGACCTCGGTAATGTGCATGCTTCCAATAATGATAGAGTGCAAGAGAATATTGAGCTGCTGGAGGATGTTATCAGAGGTTCTTTTTCTAACAGCCAGGGAATTTTCCAGGTCACACAATGTGCCGGCGACTTGAACAGCCTGGAGAATAACATCGGCCTTTCCATCAGGGAGATCTATCTGAAATAAAAGCAACGGCACTATGGATAGTTTTATGCGCGCTGGCCTGTATCGGCATCGGTTTGATCCCCTCCGATGCCGTGGCGGGATCGGTCACCCTTCGGCTTCCAGGTGGCTTGTATGTCACGAAAAAGGTCGTAAGCCTTAGGGAAGCACGGTACAAGAACGTCGTCCCTCAGAGGTTCGATCTAAGCTGCGGGGCTGCTTCCTTGGCTACGATCCTGAATTACTTTTATATGTCTGAAGTAGATGAGATTGAGATCATCAAGTACATGCTGGAGCACGGGAACAAAGAAGAGATAGCCCAAAAAGGTTTTTCCCTCCTTGATCTCAAAAATTATGCTCAACATAAAGGTTATCTGGCTGCCGGCTACAAAGTGAGCACAGACAGCCTGAAAAAATTGAAAATACCTGCCATCATCCTTTTCAAATCGGGAAGCTATTCCCATTTTGTAGTCTTAAAAGGGGTCAGAAATGATAAGGTCTACATCGCTGATCCAGCTTTCGGGAACCGGTCGATGAGTATTGAGGCCTTTGAAGAGTACTGGAACGGGATAATCTTTCTGGTGGCGAGCAAGAAGAAACAACAGCCCACATCTCCGCTTCCTTTAGAAACCACGATTCCTGCCCCTTTATTGAGTGTCATCAGGATACAGGAAGTTGGTGTGGGAGGGTTTCCATTTTTTAAGACTCCAGGAGAGTTTTGAAAGGAGTTTGTCTCATATGAAGTGCGCCTCTTTAAAAAGATGGGCTCTTTGTGACAATCCGCGAAGGACATTGCCTTTTGTCATCAACGACAAGCAAGCCTAAAGGCTTGCGCTACACGTAGCGCAGGGCTTTAGCCCTGCATGGCAAGCTGGCGACACAGTAACCGAAAGGAAGATCGATGCCCATTTTTGTGACATTTCACGGATTATCCAAAAGAACCAAAAGATGGTCAAAAAGTTCACTGGTTTTGACGATCTTTTTCCTAGTCATTTGTATCACAATGGGCTGGACGGTAGTTGGGGCTGCCTGGATAGGGATAGAATTCGGCGCCGAACTCACGGATGAAGAGCTGAACCAAGTCAGGGGGGGATACGCCGGCTTTCACTTCGGGATTGAATTCGCAGGCTATTGGGACAACCTGGGCAATATATCGGGTACGCTGTATTCTGATGAGAATGTTCTCGTGCCTGAAGGTTCATCTCCGCTATCTGGTGATGCCATAGGTCAAACGGATTTAGAGGGAGCAAGTATTAAAGCTTACGTGGGTAATTTTCAAGGCGCCAGCGGCATCTTTCAAATCAGCCAATCCCCTGGAAGCTTCAACGTCATCCGTAATGATTTGATTATAAACATCACAATAGTTAATGTGACGGATGAATCTGCCTTACCATCGCTCCTGCCCCATCTCACATGGCAATAAGAGGACTTAGGGGCTTCGCCCCAACTGGAATATTGGAATGATGGAACATTGGACACGAAGTGTAATCTTTTCAAGCCGTCAGGCGCAACCTTGCGCTCATGTTGGGTTTAGAGGAAGAAAACTTTCTAAAAATCACGCTTTCGTAAAAAGTCATGAACCTGGTCATTGCGAGGAGTGCAACGACGAAGCAATCTAATAAATACAAGCGGTTATTGTACACGAGATTGCTTCGCTCAGCTCGCAATGACATGTTTTTCGACTTTTTATGAGTTTATCAAAATTGATTTTTTCCATTTTTCCAACGGTTATTCCAATATTCCATCATACCATGTGGAAGGCAAGGATCGTATGCCATTAAAAGACCTATTATTTCAATAAGTTTTCTTTTCCCTACAAGAGGTCCATAATTTTGGCTGCATTATCTCAAAAATGTTCCACCTGTGCGGTTAGATATTGGATTTATTGTTAGGGAAGCAAAAAAAGAATTATCACGAAAGCACGAAAGATTGAAAACACGAAAGGAAAGTCTTTGGATGGACGCGCGAACTTGACTTTCACGTTTTAGTTTCGTGTTTTCGTACCTTCGTGTTTTCGTGATTGATTTTGAAAGGTTTTTTAACCGCACAGCTCGAAAATGTTTGAGACAGGCAAAAATCATGGCACAAAACTTTAAAGCCTCATCGATGATGGTCATATCTTGCTGTGTAGTCATAATCATACTTTCTTATGGCGCCTCTTTCGCACAGGATGTGCCTGAAAATTTAGAACATAAACCTGCAAATATTGACGTCTTGGCTGCATTTATGAACAAACTCGGTTACAAAAAGTATAAGTTGATAAGAGAGAAAGAACTGCATGGCATAATTTTTGTGGTTAGAGATAACAAAAGTACAGAAATAATTAAATTTTCAGTGATGTTTAATCCGAACGATCTGGTTCTAAAGATCGAATGTCATGATCTGGCCGAAGTACCATCCAGTCCGGAGAAACGTGACGCTCTGCTCCAAAGACTAACCGAGCTGAACGGGACGCGAACAATCGGAAAATATTACATCAACGGAGCTAATAAGGAAGTGCAATATTTCTATTTTAGAACTGTGGTGGGAGGAATCTGCTACGCTGACTTTCAACGAACACTGAGATTAATTCAATTTATTGTTTTAAAAGATCTAAAGATACTTAGAGACCTCACATCATAAGCTAGATAAACACGATGCTCCTTGTAAACTCATCATGCTTGACACAGAAGCTTACCTTCCCCTCCTCTCATCCCTCTTCATTCCACCCCAACTGTCCCTGTTACTTTTTGTACTCAAAGTTGGCATTTAATTTCCATGCTATAACCCAAAACACCCAACATCCCGGGGGTAGCTCTTGGTGCAATATCGCCTAACTGCCTGGTGTTAAACGTAAATGCGTACAATGCCGCCGTATTGCACGATTCTTACGTATGATCAGATAGTCAGGTTGTTTCTTTGTAACTTCTCAATAACTTCGGGTAACTCCTTGGCGCTGGCACTTCCTGTCATTGCGAGGAGCGTTAGCGACGAAGCAATCTCCTTGCCATAAAAGAGATTGCTTCGCTTCGCTCGCAATGACAGCAAGCCGAGTTTATTGAGAAGTTACGTTTCTTTGCCATTGTATGACCTTTATTCAGGCCTACATAGGATTAGCAGCATTACTTATAGGGAACAGCACTGGGCTAGTCTATGCTAATGACATCCTCCATATGTCTCTTCTTCGTAAGGCAGAAAGGAGGAAAAAATCCGAATTCCTTCATTAGTCCGCCACCAAATTTCAGAGGGAACACTAAGGGTTGGAGGTCAGTTATTGTCATTAGGGGTTTGTTCGAGAAGTTTTAGTTTTGAAAGCAGTTCACCAAAAGCAGAACCAAAGGACCTCAGGTGGGAATAAGTGATAACATTTCGAAATGGATAACTCTCGGAATTATTGGTTTAGTTGTTGGATTTGGCCTTGCTTGTAGTGGAGGAGGAGGAGGAGGAGGTAACGGTGGTGGTGAAGGAGGGGGTAACGGTGATGATGGCAGCACAACATATTATATAAAGGGGTATGTAAGGACCTCAGACGGTACAGGGATAAGCGGAGCGACTGTAAGTTTCAGTGGAGGCTATGGCTCCGTAACTACGGACGATAGCGGATATTATCACAAGTCTGGCCTTTCTTCAGGCACATACACTATTACACCAAGCAAGTCTGATTATACATTTAGCCCATCCTCTCGCTCTCTCTCAGCGCCTCCAAGCCATAATAATGTAGATTTTACTGCGGAAGACGTTTTTGTGTCTGACGGAATCATGACTGGAATTTTTGAATATGGCGTTGACGATATTGATGCGAAGATAGACGCTGAGCCAAACGAAGGACCAGGCGGTAGTAAGTGCACGGTAACCATTACCTTTTCTGAGGGTGGAGATCTTGTACAGGACATTGAAAGCTATCAGTGTGTTGAGGCAGGAACATTTCACGCGACTCCCGATGTTGATCCAGAGAAAGAAAGCCCAAGCGTGTGGAAAACCAGTGGGATCCTAACTGGAGTTGCAGGTGTAGTTAGATATTACGCACTAGCCGCGGATGGTAGTCCAATAGCGCTAGGAGAAATTGAGTTGAACGGTGGCGCAGATGTTCCACATTATGACTATGACGGCGTATATGATTATGATGATGTTTGGCTTTTCAGTGAGACTACAGACTGGGGTGAGCCTCCAATAGATTGGCAAGATGATTCGAGTGTCGTTACTTCGCCCGACTCCGACTACCGCGTAACAATTTATGATGAGAAAGGCTGTCTCCAAATAAAGACAAAAGGGGGCACATGGGATCGTGTTAGAGTAAGAACGAATTCATATGATTATGAAGCCGGACGCTACCAGTGGAGGGTTTATGTCCCTCCAATTAATGAGAATTTTGCGTCGAGTGCCATTGGCGCGTTTTTGTATTCACTACAATCAAGCGGCGATAATAACACCAGAGAGATTGCTTTTCAAATAGGTTATGGCACTGCTGCCGAACGGAGTACCTATGGAATCGAAAACGGAAAGCTGATGTGTTATATGACCGTTCAACGGGACGATAGTTCGGAAACGGATCTGTCAACAGATGCTATACCGCTCGATCCAGGAAGCTGGTACACCCTCAAGATCGTTCTGACTCCCAACGACGAGGACAAATATGTCGTTTCTTGGGGGCTAAAGAAGGAAGGGAAAAGTGAATTCTGGGAAGCTCCTGACGACTATACGTGTGGGTATGGGCCGAGTGATACATCATTTCATATCGAATGCAGTGTTGAAAATTTTGAGAACTGGTGGATTGGGGATAATCAGCCCGAACAGGATAAAGAAGCATATTTTGACTATGTTTTTTTTACGTCACAATGAAGCTAGGCTGTATTCCGTCTCCCCATTTTGTCAGCTTATCAAGATTTCTCCCTTCGGTCGAAATGACATGCACTTACACCCAATCGTCATTCCCGGGAATAGTCGCAAAATATGATCAACCCCAACTTATTGAGAAGTTACTTAGAGAGTAACAAAAGTACAGAAATAATTAAATTTTCAGTGATGTTTAATCCGAACGATCTGGTTCTAAAAATCGAATGCCATGATCTGGCCCAAGTCCCGTCCAGTCCGGAGAAACGTGACGCTCTGCTCCGAAAACTAACCGAGCTGAACGGGATGCGAACAATCGGAAAATATTACATCAACAAAGATAATAAGAAAGTGCAATATTTCTATTTCAAAACCGTGGTGGGAGGAATCTGCTATGCTGACTTTCAACGAACATTGAGATTAATTGAATTTATTGTTTCAAAAGATCTAAAGATACTCAGAGACCTCACATCATAGGCCAAATATGCCATCTCAGCCCTAATCTTACCATGCAGAAGAAACAAACCTCACCGCGTCGGCACAGGTACTACGGCCACCTTCAGAGATGATTAGTACCCTGGCTATGCCGTTAAAGACATAAGTGCCCACCACATTCCACTGGCCACCATCTGCTTTCTGGTTGACCTCAATGGTATCAAGCAAGGTATGCCCGTCATATATCTCTACCGGAACACTGGTACATCGGCTCAGCCGTTCCGTCCACCACAGAGAAACCTCATAAAGCCCGACAACAGGAGCCTCAAACGTATACGTGGCACCCGCTCGGTAACTGGAAAGAGAGTTATCACCATAGGGATTGCCACCTCCGGATACATACCAACGCCCAGTAGATGAGGTGCCCGCATCACCATTATCGATGATGACCTCTGAGGGGGGAACAAAGTCTCTGATAGTTATGTCATGCGTATCAGTCCTGGTGATGCCGCCTTCAGTGTAAGAAGCCGAAATCTGGCACGATTCGTCTGAACTAACTTCATATGTCATCATAAGGCCCATGGCCGAGATCTCTGTATGGGGAGAGTCCACAGCCCAGGTATCCGGTTCGACTAGTTGATTGGTCCCATTGGTATAGTAAGCCGTACAGTTATAATCCGCGCTGGAATTCTCGTTGACACTCAGCGGCCCCTCGATCTCAACGTGATCAAGTTCACGCTCAGGCGGCCCCTCGATCTCGCCGTGGTCAAATTCACGCTCAGGAGAGACAAACCTCACTGCATCGGCACAGGTACTATAGCGACCCTCAGAGATGATTACTACACTGGCTGTGCCGGTAAAGTCATATGTGCCCAGCACATTCCACTGGCCACCATTTGCCTTCTGGTTGACCTCAATGGTATCAAGCAAGGTATGCCCGTCGTATATCTCTACCGGAACACTGGTACATCGGCTCAGCCGTTCCGTCCACCACAGAGAAACCTCATAAGACCCGTCAACAGGAGCCTCAAACGTATACGTGGCACCCGCTTGATAGCTGAAAAGAGAGTTATCACCATAGGGATTGCCACCCATAGACACATACCAACGCCCAGTAGACGAGGTGCCCGCATCACCGTTATCGATGATGACCTCTTCAGATGCTAAACGTGTACGAGAGAACAGCATGTACCCCACCACCTCGGTGGTATGGCTTGTTTCACTGTCACCGGATTGTTCTTCAACGATCTTCACGTCTAACCCATAGAAGTCCTTGTCTTGCCAGCGCACGCTGGCCGTATCTTCGCCGTCGGTCGTCTGCATATCGGCAAGGAACACAGGAATATTCATAAAGGTCTCATTATAAACGATGGTGTGCAACCCATCTGTCACCACATCATCGGTTTTCTTGACCTCATAGGTCAGGTCATCCATCGTTCCCGATGACGGTTCCCAAGCGATGTAGGAGATGGTCTCGGTGTCATGGGTTTGAGAATTGAGCTCCTGTTCCTGCATCCGAAGCTCAAAGCCATTGATGCTGATGTTTCGCACCCTGGTGGTTACCGCATCTGCTTCATTATAGCTGGAGATAGCAGTTATCACCACAGGCGCCGCCTGAAAGGTTCGGCTGAAGGCCACCTCTTCAAAGGAAGCTGTCCTGTCTGTCTCAAACCGTTCTGCTTCCACCATGGTACCGTCCGGCAAGATGTAAGTGCCGCGCTCCATGACAATGTAGCATAAGGTCTCCTCAGCGTGGATTCCATCCAGATAATCCCATTCCTGGACACGGATCTCGAAACCGCTCGCATCCGCATTACGGATCCTTACAACAGCAGGGTCGCCTTCGTTGCAGCTCAACGATCTGGCTACCACAACAGGATCGTGAAAACTCTCGCTAAACTCCACCAACTTCCAATTGTGGTCCACGCTCACCTCACCGATTTCCAGACAAGGAAGCTCGGGCCCTGATTCAGGATCGGCAGGGTCAAAGCCGGACTCTATCTCCATACCGTCAGAAAAGCCGTCATTGTCTGAATCAGCATCCAATATATTGATCAATCCGTCATTATCGTAATCACCATCCCAGTCTGCTCCCCAAAAAGCCAGCTCGTCACCATCATTAATGCCGTCACCGTCAGTATCCGCCTTATTTGGATCGGTGTTGTAAATATTCACCTCATCGTCGTCTGGTATGCCATCTCCGTCAGTATCGGCTTTTGGAATGTCGCGAACCACAACAGTGCACATATCTGTAGATTGCAGAGCTCCATTATCCGTTACCCTCAATTGGAAGGTCAGAGATGCGCCTTGTGGGCCAACATCGGGCGACGTGAAAGTGGGTTGCACAGCGTTGACATCAGACAAAGTCACGGATGTTCCACCCGTCTGAGTCCACAGGTAAGCAGCGATGCCATCATCCGGGTCTGCAGAATTGAAGGCATTCAGAGTAACCGTAGCTTCCTCATCCACGGTCTGATCTGGACCTGCATCGGCTATCGGAGGGTCGTTCACCGGATTGACGGTTATGTTCACAGTGGCGATGTTCGAACCCACGGTGCCATCATTTGCCTTGAAAGTGAAGCTGTCTGAGCCGTTGTAGTTGACATTGGGCGAATAGGTCAGGTTGGGGGCGGTGCCGGATAAGGTTCCATGTGAAGGCTGGCCTACCACCGCATACATCAGATTACCTTCATCAACATCGGTGGCAGTGAGTATGATATCTATAGGTATATCTTCATGCGTGGTTATGGACTGGTCATCGGCGGCAGGTGGGACGTTGGGTTGATAGCACACTTCATTGGAATCACCACTCTCGTTGCCGGAAGTATCAAAAGCCCTTGCCACAAAATAATAAGTGGTATTGTCATTAAGGTTAATGGTGCAGCTTGTTTCAGTCCTGTCCCCGTCCCAGGCCCGGTTCTTGTAATCATAACTTTGCCCTTCCTTGCGGCAGAAGACCCTATAACCGTCAAGGTCTTCTTCGTTATTGGCATCCCAGGCCAAGGTTACCCCGGCCGAAAAGACATTTTGGGCGGATAGAAGAAGAATAAGGATTAAAGGAACAAAATATATGAAACCACGGGCCAAAAAAGAGGGTAAGCGAGATTTGATGTACTTATTATGCATCTTATGCATCTTATGCCTCCACCATACGGACATTAGGAACAATAGCGCCTGTACCTGGTGTCCCCGGGTTAATGGCATCTCAATATCTTCGTTTGTTGGCAGGCAAGCAAATCCTGTGCCAGACCCGACGGCAGGGTCTTTAACTCCAGAGCTAAGCCCCCGGCTACGCCGGTGGTAATGACTCGGGGCTCTATGTGAACATTCCCTGTTAATTCAAGGTAATAAAGTCCTCATGGTGGAGCTCTCTGTTCCAGATTATGGTCTGTTTGAGGTATACAGACGTGGCAACTTTTGCAGACCTGTCGGCAATATCGCCCTTATTTTTCAGCGAGGAACAGATCAAAGCAAGGGGTATGCCAAATAGCATTGGTCACCTATTCCTTTGATTTTAAAGGCTTTTTTGCGTGGACTCGGATTTTGGAGGAAATTTTATGAAGGGAAATTCCCACAGAAAGGCCAATGGTAATTTGAAAAGATGAATCTAACTACTTGTAGATCTTATATTTCTATCTGGAGGGTATTTCCTGCGTTCTGTTAAGGGATACAAAATGTCGGATCCCTCAAATCTTCAAATCTTTTGGATTCAGATTACATTTTTGTAAAAGGTCATAGAAATCGGCTCGGTATTTCCCTGCCAGCTTTGCTGCCCGGCTAATATTGCGCCGGGTAAGTTCCACGAGTTGAATAAGGTAATTCCTTTCAAAACCCTTCTTGGCTCTTTTAGCGGTGGCGACGACTGCTTTATCGCCACAGCAGCCCATGGGTCAACAAACGTGCCACTCATGGTGGTCCTGGGTCTGATCACAGCAGGCTTTCTGGGCTTGGTGAGGGCAATGAGAGTCGAATAGCCATATCTTCCGGCACCTGACGCAGAAGCTGTTCCACCTTGACGAAAGCCCTCCCGGGGGATAAATAGCATACACCTTGTTCCTGATTCCCAAGGAAGATTCGTAACAGTTCACCGCAAAGTGCACAGAGAACGCGGAGAGAATATAAGCGTAAGCATTTTATCTCAAAAAAAAGTGTAAACTACTTTTTGGCTTCTGTGAAGGATGCCGCGATTTGCATGGACTCTTTGGACAAAGGGCATAAGCAGGGTGTTAAAAAAAATCCATATGCAAAGTTCAATGGCGGCAAAGACGATCGAAATAAGAATCTTGATCCTATCCCTTGCTGCCCTGCTCGCCACTGAAGTTGCTGTCAGAGTTGTCCTCTCTAAAGCCGCTTATTCCCCCTTGCTAATTCTGGGTGTGGCACGTGTGGTAGAAACACTGCTTTTTCTTCTGATTGTTTCGAGCCGGGGCAAAGGAATCTCATCCATAGGGCTGGGTCGAGACCGGACGGTTGCCGGGCTGAAGAAGGGGTTAATCTGGTCGGCTCTTTTCGGACTGTGCGCTTTTTTGGGTTTTGTTGTCCTGTCTGCAGCTCATATAAAAGACCCCCTCAGGCTGATCAAGACATATCTGCCACCAGGCGCCCACGGGATAGTTTTGCTTTTCGTCGTGGGTGGCGTCGTGAGTCCCATTGCAGAAGAGGTCTTTTTTCGAGGCATTCTCTACGGTTTTCTGAGACGGTGGGGTGTGCTTGTGGCTGTGGTTGGAAGCACTGTCATCTTTGTCCTTGTCCATCCAATCATTTCCGGGATTCGCCTGACTCAGATTGTAGGAGGGTTTGTCTTTGCCGTGGCGTACGAGGTGGAAGGGAACTTGATGGTTCCTATCACGATCCATGCCCTGGGCAATTTAGCGATTTTTTCCCTTTCGCTGGTGTCGTGAAATGAACAGAATCTTCTACGTTGCCAAAGCTGTCCTCCTGGAGCTATTAGCAACACAGATTATAGCCACCCTGCATGTGTATCTGTCCAATGCCGACCTTTACCGGACCGTCACGACCCTCACAGAGGCAGGTTATCTTGCTATCCCCAACCAACGGGTGATGCATACTCTCAAAGAATTTGGACCCGCTTTTTTCGGGGGGGCCTTCTTTACGTTAAGTCTTGGTGCGGGGCTATCTATTTTCTCTGTTGCCTGCGCCTGGGTCTGGGATTGCATCTTAGGCCGAAGCAGGGCCCTTCTGATGCCGATTGTACTCCTGTGGCTGGGTGCCGCCGTGGCAGCAAACAGTCAAGGCTTTTGCCCAATGGTATCTTCCTATTTCCTTACCGTCCCCCTTGTGGTCTTTATATCCACTTTGAAGTGGATGCCTGGACAACAGGAAAAATCGGAGTGCGCCCTTTCCGCATTTTCCACGAAAAAAATTCTCAAGTACTGAACGATCAATGCCGAAACAAAGACTAAAAGACGCAAAAAGGGTTGCTTGTAAGGATCGTGCACAAAATTCGCGCCGTATTGATCGCTGTCAGCTTGACTGTATGTCTGTGTTCCGTGGCTCCAGGACAGAATGCCTGGGCCTTTGACTTTGCCGATGTCGCCTCCATTGGTGCTGCCTACGCTACCCATCTATACCTCCATGAAATGGGCCATCAGGTGGTGGCTGAGGAGGTAGGGGCTGATTCTCCCCAAATAAGCTTCTTCACCCAGAAGGGCGGCAAATTCTATCCAGGACTTTCCACCTACAAGAACATTCCAGACGAATCTAGATTGCCATACGCGGTCGGCGGTGACCGGATGGCAGGCTACACATTCGAATACGCCCTGCAATCTTATCGTCGTGAACCAACCACCTATAACAAGGCCCTGATGGTTTTCAGTTGTGCGGATTTTCTCTTTTACACGCTTTTGGCAAATTATGTGAATCCGGATAATGACTCATACGATCCAAACCTTATACGGGCAGAAACCGGCTGCAGCAAAGAGGTGCTGCTGGGTTTGGTCCTGACAAAATCACTCCTGAACGCTTATAGGGTCATGAATCCGGATGCCCACTTCTTCCCCATGATCTGGGTGGACAAAAGGAGCGCTGCTCTTTTGTTATGCTTCAGATTTTGATCATCAGGCCAAATGATTCGCCTTACCGCCTCATCCTGTGTCAAGGGCTCGCCCAAAAATAAGTTCCCATTTTCGCATCTCAGCTTCAGGCCACCTTTGCCCGATACTCATTCGCAAAATCCGCGAAATAGCCTCAAAAAAGACGCGGTAGGAACATCAGTTGCGTGACCCCATTTTCCTCTGTTTTCTGTGGCATCTACATTCCATGTCGGTTTTCCCGTTGACTACTGATAAGGGACCGCTGACGGGGCCTTGCAGGACCTGGGCATAAATGGTAGAGGACAGTACATTTGTCGGATAGCTCGGCTATGTGCCGTAAAGGGATTTCAGGTGCGAGCAGTTGTTCAGCGAGTGACAGCGTGTGAGGTTCGTGTGAACGATCAAACCGTGGGGCAGATCGGACCGGGGCTCCTTGTACTATTAGGGGTTTCGGTGTCTGATGAGGAGAAAGACGCGGATTATCTGGCAGACAAGATCGCACACCTGAGAATCTTTGAAGATGATGCAGGCAAGATGAACCGCTCCATCGTTGATACAGGTGGCGAGATCATGGTTGTTTCGCAGTTTACTCTCCTGGGCGATTGCCGTAAGGGTCGGCGGCCATCGTTCGTAGGAGCAGCCCCCCCGGAAAGGGCTGAGAAACTTTACGAGTACTTTGTGGGCCAGTTCAGGCTTAAAGGGATCCCGGCAGCCACAGGTCAGTTCCAGGCCATGATGGCCGTGTCGCTGGTGAATGACGGGCCGGTAACACTGATTATTGAAAGTAAATAAAACGTCTCGGAATTTCTACAACCTGTTGACATTATAGCGCTTTATTAGCTTGGCTGCTATCCCGAGAAAGGAATGATGGAATATTGGAATACTGGAATGATGTAGAAGATAAAAAGACCAAAATCCACTTAAACCCATTATTCCACCATTCCATTATTCCACTATTCCAATTGCGTAGCGAAGCGGAGCTAAGTTCTGAGATATGTCTGAACTTCACCAGGGTTTGGTCTTTCCTAGGGTTCCTCCCACCTCTCCGCTTTTTCCAAAACATGTTGTCCAGAATGCCGTGATGGAACAGATTGAATAATGCGCAACAATGCGCAAATAAGGCACATTTTGAGTTGCGCATTATGGAGCCTCCACCAAAATAGAAAATGCGGTTCTAACAGACCAAGAGATAGAATGGATCGATACGGCCTTGAACAAAAACGGTAAAGTGACCGCGTTTGAGGAGAACAGAGGTTCATGTATATTCTCTGCTAAAAACTCACGGTAAGCGCCACATAGGGACCGGACATATCATAATCAAAGACCACATCATCCTCGTCTATGTCTATGACAAATGTTTTATACCCTCCGTGAATATCTATGAACGGGAAGGGAGTCCATGATATATCACCCATGACCTCATAAATTGTATTTCCCGAATAGCCGATGGCAGTCCCCCTTATTCTGGCCTCCAGGATGTCAGCCAGTATCCCTACGTGCAGATTAAGACCAAGCATGGGAATGGGGAGGGTGAAATCTTCTTTTTCATCACGTGGTGTTGCGGCTCCTGGTGTAGTCTTCAGTCTAACATCACCCTCCAAATATTTGACCTGGAAAACAGCGCCCAAAGAAAAACCGGCCAGTATATTTTCCAGATCCAAGAGATCGTATTGATAGTGAAAGTCAATCATCGTGTATTCAATTGAAGAATCTACTGTAAGATTCGCCGCGTATGTCTTTCCTTTAAAAGTGATTGGCTCTACAAGTTCCTTTCTGCCCGAATAGTCGATTTCCGTATAGGTCAAGGAGAGATGATGGTCGCCAACCCCGACAAAAGCCTCAACGGATGGGTAATTTTCATCGTCAATTCCAAGGTCCGTATCAAAATCAATGGTTGTGCCAATTCCAGATTCCTCCACTTTTACGTTACCATCAAGTGATGGAAACCAGTAGTAGCCCCTTGCCCCAATCTCAAAAGCCATTGATGATACCGGTAAAAGCAGAACAGTTAACAACAAAGATAGAGCCAGATAAGTCTTTTTCATTAGTCTCCCCCTTCTTTTAGAAAGTTATTTTCGTTATCAACTATCTTCTTAGGATAGCTTATGGCTGATTGATGTTTTCCTCTGGCCTCACATGCAACAACAATACCAAAGCGAGCCATAAATGATAACAACTCGCTTTTGGGGTGGGCCGAAGTTAGGGAGAAATGGACCTGTGTGTCAAGGGAAAAATCGTAACCTCTCAATAACTTGATTGTATATGAATTTCCTTTTTTGGAGCGGCGAAGCCGCGTCACATAAGATCGCGTAGCGATCTTATAACTTGAGGATCAAAAAAATGCCCAAACTCCTTAAGAACTTGGATTTTTTTAAGAAGCGTTACGGATGGCATCAATTGCGTCTTGTGGCGTGGTGACATAGTGAATCCCCTCCATGTTTGGCCAAGTGTGGAGGCCTATTACTGGCTTTCCCAGCTTCAAGGCAATGCTGATCTCAGATAGGGTGCCGTATCCGCCGGAGATCGCTACCAGGATGTCAGAGCTTCGTACGACCAAAATATTTCGGGCATGGCCCAGGTCAGTCACGATCGGAATGGTGACATACATGTTGGCGTGGGCCCTGTCAGGGCCAGGAAGGATACCCACGGTCTGTCCCCCTGCTTCACAAGCACCACGGCAAGCGCCTTCCATCACACCGCCCAGCCCGCCACATACCAGGATGGCACCCATTTTGCCTACGCCAACCCCGACCTCTCGTGCCAGTTCGTAAATCTCCTTGTTGCAGTTACCTGCCCCGATTACGCCGATCATCTTCATGGCCTTATCTCCTCCAACAATCTGATGTCTCTGAATTTCTACAACTCATTGAAATAATAGCGCTTTGTTTTGCAGATTGCAAACGCCAATCCTCCGCCCCCTCCTTTTTGCGTATCATTTTAGCCTTATGAAACAACACGATTGAAGGAAGCTCGAATGATTATCGTTCGAGCGACCGTGTTTTCAAAGACCTAAAGTGTTATTTTTGCTTTTTCTTTGGTTGTTTGTTACCGTCGGGCATGCGAAAAGACACGCCTCATATCCTTCTGATCAACCCCTGGATACATGATTTTGCGGCCTATGATTTCTGGGCCAGGCCGATGGGACTCCTCACCATCGCCAGTATCCTGAGGATGCACGGGTATCAAGTAAGCTATATCGACTGTTTGGACCGGTTTCATCCCGAACTATCACAGCCCGGCAAAGCCGGTCGGTTCGGCAAGGGGCACTATCTGAAAACACGGATTCCAAAACCCGAAAAGCTATCTGATGTGCCCAGGAATTATTGCAGATACGGCATACCGGAAACATTGGTGCGCAAGGCCATCAACGACAGCCCGAGGCCGGAGGTGGTCCTTGTGACCTCCCTGATGACTTACTGGTATCCGGGAGTAATTGCTCTTATTGAGATCGTTCGGGAGATGTTGCCCAAAGTGCCCGTGGTGCTGGGAGGAATTTATGCTTCCCTTTGCTATGAGCATGCTGTACGACATGCTGGCGCACACACGGTACTTTCGGGTCAGTGCGAAACCAGCCTCCTTGAGCTCCTTGGGCAGCTTACAGGATATACCAGCACATGCCGGTTTTGTCCTGACGAGCCTGACACCTACCCATATCCGGCCTTTGATCTGCAATCCTCTATTCCCTACGTTCCCATCCTTACCGGTCAGGGCTGTCCCTTCCGTTGTGCCTATTGTGCGTCCGGGTTTCTAAGCCCCGGGCTCAGGCGCAGGTCACCCCAGCATGTGGTGGAGGAAATCGCCTACTGGCATGAGAAATACTCGGTGATAGATTTTGCCTTCTATGATGATGCCCTGCTGATCGATGCAGACCGTCACATCATACCGATCCTTGAAGCCCTCCTGCCCCGAGGGCTTGAGGTGCGCTTTCACACACCCAATGCACTTCACATAAGACCCTTGTCAATAGAGGTAGCACGGTTGCTGTTTCGTGCAGGGTTCAAGACCATCCGGCTCGGGCTTGAAACGGCCTTCTTTGATGGTCGCAAGGCCATGGACAGTAAGGTGGGGCCAGGTGAATTCCAGCAGGCAGCCCGTCACTTGAGGGAGGCCGGCTTCAAAGGCGAAGCCGTAGGTGCCTATCTCCTTTACGGACTGCCGGGAGAGGACCTTGCCAAACTTGATGCCTCCATCAAGATGGTGAAGGCCTGCGGTGTTCGGCCCATCCTGGCTCAATACTCG
>Ga0114922_10001398_pt1 | contig 22957 bp, 21 predicted proteins | sample AartaG_FD_100975 | JGI IMG/M metagenome (GOLD analysis project Ga0114922, IMG submission 100975) | Deep subsurface microbial communities from Aarhus Bay to uncover new lineages of life (NeLLi) - Aarhus_00045 metaG | ecosystem: Environmental > Aquatic > Marine > Oceanic > Sediment | place... | reverse complement strand
TTTCCGCAAGGCGAAATGCAGCCCAGTTGAGATTGTCATCGAATATGTGTTTGACCGTGAGAGGGGCATCAGTAGCAAGACAGAGGAGAAATAGGAAGAGGTATGTTCCTGGGGTGAAGATATCCGGATGCACCAGTTATATCTATACTTGGGTGGAGATAATAATTGATGCGGAGCGAACGCTGGGTTATAGTGTATATACCACAATAAACACGAATCGGAAACCCCAAATGTGCTCGGAAGATTAGACCTATTTGATATGTTTGAAGTACATTTTAGAAATCTCGGTAAAGAGGCATGCTTTATTTTAACGAAAAATAACAAGAGAGCATCAAATCCGAAGGAAAGGATAAAATGAGGATGGATATATTGAAGTGAGGGATTTGCAGAATTCTATGATAGAAATAACTGAATCTCCTGATAAAACGTGATGGAGCGAATTCGTGTATAACCATCCACATGGCAACATATTTCAAACGCTAGAGATGGCTGAGGTTTATAAACGAACAAAGAATTATGAACCTATAACTTTAGCAGTTGTGGATGATATGAAGGCAACCTGAACAAATCATCAATGAATAGCTTAACAGGATAAGTGGAGAAAAAATGAAAAGATGTAGCAAATGTTTACTACCCGAAACGTATCCCAACGTAGGATATAACGGAGACGGTGTGTGCAATTACTGTTTGAGCTATAGCCCGATAGAATATAAAGGAGAAACAAAATTAAAAGAGCTGTTGGATATAGATACCTATCGAAATCGAAACAAAGGAGAGAAGTATGATTGCGTTGTTGCCGTGAGTGGAGGTAGAGACAGCACATTCATGCTGTATGAATTAATTGAAGCATACGATATGCGAGTATTAGCTTATAATTACGACAATGGGTTTGTCAGCGAGCAAGCAAAGCTCAATTTGAAAAAGATTACGGATGCACTGGGTGTGGACTTAGTTACAATGAAACATGACCAGAGGAAATATTTCAGAAATAATTTAATAGCATTGTCGAAGAAATTTTCTCCTGCTATGGTTCCTACTTTGTGTCTGGGTTGCAGATATGGCATTGTAAGCGGAGCGTGTAAAGTTGCAATGAGATATAAAGTGCCTCTGGTCTTTTTTAGCTCGTCAAGGCTTGAAAAAACATCATTTAAGAACGAATTTTTTAAAACACATTTTAATAAAAAAGTAGTGGGTATGGCATCAGAATTTTTCAGTAATCCCTTTTATTTTAAACCTTCATTTGTTCCTATGTATGTCAGAGATTATTTCCATGACGATTCACATCTGCATCCGTTATCGCCGTGGTTGAAACTTTTGTATGGGAAAGTGAAGATAGTCGAGTTTTTTGATTATGTCAAATGGGATGAGAAGAGAATAGAAAATACAATAGAAAAAGAATTAAAGTGGAAAAAACTAAAAGAAGTGAAGTCTTCATGGAGGTTTGATTGTTTGGTCCACTATTTTAAGGATTTCTTTTATTTGAATTCGGTAGGTTTTACAGAACGGGATGAGTTGCTGAGTAATATGATAAGGGAAGGCATGATAAGTAGAGAAGAAGCTCTGTGGAGGTTAATGGAGGAATACGAAAATCAACGAGAAATTAGAGAAAATATTATTAGGAGCGTCATAGAAGAGCTTGAAGTGGATATGCCCATTTTACATGACTTTAGAGGTGGGAATGAAAAACTTCAGCGTCAAGTGCTACCAAATCCCAGGTAAATCTATTAGCGCGTAGTTGACCGAGTTTGTGCGGCGAAATATCAAAATCCCATGATTGAAATAACTGATTCTCCTGATATAAAACAGTGGAGTGATTTCGTATATAACCATCCATATGGAAATATATTCCAAACGCCGGAGATGGCGGAAGTGTATAAACGAACTAAGAACTATGAGCCGATAACTTTAGCAGCTGTTGATGATGCCACTGATGAAATGCTCGCGGTTCTGCTTGCAGTGGTGATAAAAGAGAAAGGTGTTTTAGGGTCATTCTCTGCTCGCTCGGTCATACATGGCGGTCCGTTGTTTATCAATGACAAGCGAGGTATGGATGCTGTAAGGATTTTGATAGAGTATTATGATAAAATATCTCGAAAGAAATCACTTCATACTCTTCTTCGTAATATGTATGATACATCAGAAGTTTTAAGCATTTTTAATAGCGCAGGGTATAAATACGAAGATCATCTTAATTATCTGATAGATTTAAATCTACCTACAAATGATTTGTGGGGTCGATTGTATAAGTCAAGAAGAAACGGTATAAATAGAGCGAAAAGACGAGGAGTGATAATTGATGAGGTTGTTAACGAAGATGCAATCTCGGTGATGTATGAATTACTAAAAGAAACTTATAGGGATGCAAAGATACCATTTGCAGACATGAGCTTATTGCAATCAATTTTTGATGTATTAAAGCCAAAAAATATGGCTAAATTCTTTATTGCAAAACATGAAGATAAATATATTGGAACAATAGTTATTGTGATTTACAAGGATACCATTTTCGATTGGTATGCTGGGGCACCCCGGAGATATTCACGTTTGTGTCCAAATGATATTTTGGCGTGGCATGCCATTGAGTGGGGCTCAAAAAATGGCTATCGCATTTTCGATTTTGGCGGTGCGGGTAATCCAAATGAGGAATATGGTGTCCGTGAATTCAAAAAGCAATTTGGTGGCGAGTTGATGAATTTTGGGCGATACATGAAGGTATATTCTCCCATTAAGATGAAAATAGCAGAAAAAGGATTCAGTATTTACAGGAAAATGTTTATCAAATAGATGTTGCACTGTGGCCATTAAAAGGCTAAGAAATAAAGGCAATCGCAAATGAATAGCAAAACATCTTTTAAAGTTACAGACAGCTTTGAAAAAGAAGTGTTTAGCAGATTTGTATATGAAAACCCAAATACGAGCATATTTCAGTCACTTGAGATGGTTGATGTGTACAAAAGAAATATTGGATGCAAACCATTAACTCTTGCAGTTATTAACGAAGATACTGGTGAGGTACAGGCTACATTGTTAGCGAAGATATTGGAAGAGAAACGGGGTTTTCTAAGCTCTTTTTCCAGGCATTCTACCATAAGGGGTGGTCCAATATTTGTGAATGGTAAAGATGGTATCAAAGCTGTTTCGTTATTACTGGAGCATTACAATAAAATTGTTGCCAAAGATGCTCTCTACAGCAGGATATATCCGCTTAATTATACTCCACAGATTATACCATGGTTTAAAAAAAATGGTTATGAATATGAATATTGGCAAAATTTTTTGATAGATTTAAGGAAATCGAGAGAAGAATTATGGAAAAATTTGAAAGATGATAAGAGGAAAGCCGTTAGAAAAGCGAAAAAGAAGGGCTTGCAAGTGTGTGAATGTACGGATAAGGGTGAAATACCCATTTTTTATGACTTAGTGAAAGAGCGGTATGTAAAAAGAAAAACGCCACTTGAAGATATAAGTAATTTTGAAGCTGTATTTGATATATTAGTGCCAAAGAACGAAGCAAAAGTTCTTTTTGTTAGATATAATGATGAGTATATTGCAACACGACTTATACTATTGTATAAGGGGATAATCTATGCGTGGTATAGTGGTTCAAACAGCGATTATTTAAGGTATCATCCAAATGATTTGATAACGTGGCACGTGCTGGAATGGGGTTCTGAAAATGGATTTCATACTTTTGATTTTGGTGGTGGCGGTGAGCCGGAAGAAGCAACTGCCGGTTGGGTAGAGTTTAAGAGAAGGTTTGGAGGTAAATCAATAAATTATGGTAGGTATACAAAAATACATAAGCCAGGGAAGTTGTGGTTTGGTAGAAAGATGTTTGAGATGTATAGGAGGTTATTTTTATGAGCGAAATGAATGGACTGAAACTGGTAAAATTAAATCTAATTAATAAAATATTAATAAAAATTAAGAAAAAATCATTTAAAAAGATTGCGAAGTTAGCATTGACCACTTGGTGGGCGCCATTTTGGCTAAGGCATTGTGGTTATTCTATCGGAAACGCCTACATAGGTGAAGAAATTCTTATTATTGATTTTTATGATAGCATAAATAATTTGATAATCGAAGATGGGGCTAATATTGCTGGAAGGGTAACGATTGTAACACAAACACGAACAACTGATCCTGATATTCGAGTCCACAGGCCCTCCATATATGGAAAAGTTATCATCAAAAAAAACTCTTGGATAGGAACAGGCGCAATAATTCTACCCAACATTACAATAGGAGAGGGAGCCGTTGTGGGCGCAGGAGCAGTGGTAACAAAAGACGTGCCACCTTATACAGTTGCCGCGGGTGTTCCAGCTAAAATAATTAAAAAATTGAAATGAGAAAATGAAACCTATATTAAGTTTGATACCCCGGCTCAATTTTGATTATGACCTTAGCGACTTAATATGCGGCATAAAGTCAACTTTTTTAGAAAAACGTTTTGATTTTAAGTTAACCGAGCCGATTTTTGGTAAAAGAACAGTTTTTTTTACAAACAGTGGCAGAACTTCTCTATATATAATACTTAAGGCATTAAATCTTCCAAAAGGTTCTAATATAGGAGTGCCGCTGTATTCTTGTACCTCTGTATACGATGCTATTATAAAAGCTGGGTATGTCCCATATTTTATAGATATAGATCTTGATACATATACTACGGATCCGTCCGATTTGGAAAACAAAATTAAAGACTTAAGTGCAATTATTGTAATACATACATTTGGACATCCTGCCGATATGGATAAAATTAAGAGAGTGGCAGATGATATTCCAATTATTGAGGATTGCGCACAATCGTTATTAAGCGAGTATAAAAACAAAAAAACTGGCACAATGGGTTGTGCTTCTTTTTTTTCATTTAGATTAGGAAAGTATATCTCTGCTGGGGAGGGTGGAATGATTATAGTAAATCATGAATATTTGAATGATGGTATTAAAAAAGAAGTAGAGAAGCTCAGCGCACCGTCTGCCTTTAACGAGATAAAGCATTCATATATAACCTATATAAAATCTTTTTTACACCATAAGCCGTGGTTTGGCACATTCGTTATTCCGATGAGTTCCATTTTAAAAAGTGAAACTTTAATAGATAAAAAGGATTTTAAAATTGCAGCAATTAGAAAAGCCGATTTAGCAATATTTTTTAAAAAATTATATACTTTTAAAGAGAATGTTGAAAAACAGAGGCAGAATTCTAAGTTCTTACTAGATCGTTTAAAGGATACATCACTTATACTACCATACGAAAAAGAGTGGGCATATAGCAGTTATTATCTCTTTGCGATACGATTTGACAATAAAAAAGAACGCGATACTGCTTGTGAGTATCTAAGGACTAGAGGGGTAGATAGCGCAAGATTTTGGGAAACGTATCAAATTTCAAAATTGAATTATGGTTACAAAGGTGATTGTCCGAACACTGAAATGTGCGCCCAGACCATTGCGACTTTACCAAATTATTATAGACTTTCGTTTAAAGAGTTATTAAAAATCGTTAGTACAACTAAAGAAGTGATAAAGTTACCATGAGAAATTCAAATACAAAGCATTTATGGAAGAGTACGAAAATTCAACCAAGTTTAATACCTAAGTTCAATTTAGATTATGACTTTTACGATTTTGTATATGGTATAAAATCGATTTTCTCAGGCAATATTTTTGATTTAAAGCCGTTAGAACTGATTTTCTGGAAAAAGACATTTTTGTTTACGAATTATGGCAGAAGCTCGTTATATGTGATACTACGGGCATTAAATCTGCCAGAAGGTTCAAAAGTGGGAGTGCCTTTGTATTCGTGCACGGTTGTGTTTGATGCGATAGTGAATGCGGGTTTTGTTCCCTGTTTTATTGACATTGATTTTGATAATTATACAATGGACACGGAAGATTTGGAGGGGAAAATAGATAATTTAAGTGCAGTTGTTGTAATACATACGTTTGGGCGTCCAGCAGATATGGATAAGATAAGGGAAATAGCTGGTGATATACCGGTTATTGAAGATTGTGCTCATTCTTTGTTAAGTGAATACAAAGGCAGGAAAACAGGCACATTAGGCGATGCATCTTTCTTTAGTTTGGCAAAGTATATCTCAGCAGGGGGAGGTGGATTGATTATTTTGAATAATAAGGAATTTGAAGAAAATTTTCTAAGAGAGGTTAGTTTATTAAATACGCCCTCAAGATTAAGTGAAGTTAAACATTCTCTTTTTGTATATGTATATTCCTTTTTATATCACAAACCGTGGTATGGGCTGTTTGCATTTTCTTTAGGGTCTTATATTGAGAACAATATTGATATAGCAGGTAAAAGGACGTTTAGGGCATCTAAAATCGGGAAAAGCGATTTAGGAGTTTTTCTGAGAAAATTAGAAACGTTCAGGGAAAAAGTAGAAATGCAGAGGAGAAACTCGCAAATGTTACTCGAAGAGTTACAGGATACATCATTGATACTACCATACGAGCGCAAAGATACGTGGTGCAACTATTTCTTTTTTCCAATTCTATTTGAGAGAAAAGAGGAAAGAGATAATGCATGCGAATATCTAAGAAATATGAGCATAGATACTGCGAAATTATACAGCATAACACCTGTTGTTGCAAGACAATTATATGGATACAAAGGCGACTGCCCCAATACAGAAGAATTCGTGGATAGAATATTAGCGATACCTAATTATTATATACTTACACAAAGTGAGATGCTAAAGATTATAGAAAGTATAAAAAGTTATGTTAAATCTTTAAATAAACTGGAAGATAATTGATAATGGAAAAATCAGAAAAATCGGTAATTTTTGATATACAACACTACCCCAGTGTAAATTTGTACAAGCATACTATTGCTGCTCTCAGAGAGAAAAATATAAATGTACAAGTCATCATGCAGCCGAGGGGGAACCTTATTTCTATGTTTCAGAAAGAGTGTCCTGATGTGCCCTATGTCTTAATGGGTAAACATAAAAAAACTACACTTGGTAAAATGGTTAATTTGGTCAAACGAGACATGGCTCTTTTGAAATATTTGAGCAAAACGAAGTTCGAACTGGGTCTTGGTAGCATCAATTTAGCCCATGCAACTCGTTTTTTTGGAAAAAGCTCTATTTTGGTTACAGATGATGTAGAATACAGATTAACGTATTATTTGTATAAGCCTTTTGCAACGTGGATTATAATGCCTATATATATCCCCGCGTCAGGGAAGAATTTGTTGAAATATAAAGGGTTCAAAGAGTTAGCCTATTTACATCCAAATCATTTCACGCCAAATAAGGAAGCTTTAGAACCATACAACTTAAATCCATATGAATATGTATTCATCAGAGAAGTATCAAGTGCGAGTTTAAATTATCGAAAACTGAAGATGGGAAAATTGTCAAAAATCTTAAATTATCTAAAGCAAATGGACTTGAACATCCTTCTCTCAATAGAAGACAAATCGTTAATATATCTTTTTAAGGACCATTGCATCATTTTAAAAGAACCCGTTGGAGATATACACTCATTATTACACTTTGCCGAACTTACATTATCCTCTGGAGATAGCATGGCACGGGAATCATGCCTTGTAGGAACTCCCTCAATATATACTGGAGGGAGAGATATGGCTATCAATGACGAACTAATCAAAAGGTCATGTATGTTCAAAGTAGAGGATGAGAACAGCATAAAAAATACAATAGATTACATAATCAGCAATAATATAAAAAAAGAAGTAGAGACCAAGATAAAACATGCGATAGAACATGAATGGGAAGATACAACGCAGGTAATTCTGGATGTTTTACTGGGATCTATTTATAAAGACTATTCTTTAATAGAAAAATATAAAGCTAACCATTTCAAAAACGTGGAAGCATAACTATGAACCGACTAATAAGACTAATTATAGCCTTCATAGCAATTATGCTCGTCACATTTATAATTTTTTTGCCATTCCGGCTTCAAAATATTTTTAGACGAGCAACATGCCTAATTGCTTACAAATTAAAGGATTTAAAATTTATGACAAATTTGATAATAGAACAGAAACAGGAATCAACTATAATAGAGAAAGAGATAGAGGAAGAGGAATATGATGAAATGACTGAGAAAAATGAAGAAGTGAGTATCCTGTTTTCGGGTGGTTGGGATTCGACCTTAGCAGCATTCAAATTGTGTGAACTATTTAAAAGAGTTCATTTATTGACATGTTATCACTCAAATTCTGATTTTGTCGAAAATTCAAAGGTTAATGTCAATAAACTCAAAAATAGATTTGGACGTGACAAAATAGTTCACGTAATAATTGACATTGATCAACTGAAGGAGAAATTATACCATGACAAATGGAGAGAAGGTATCAAAAAATATGGGCTTTTTCTCATTAATTGTGAATGTTCAGCATGTAGAATAGCAATGTTTGCACATATGATTATCTATTGTCTTGAGAATAATATTCATTACTGTGCAGCAGGTGAGGTTAAAGTAGCTCCTTTGGGTTTGATACCAGGTCTAAGCGACAAACTACAGGAATTTAAAAAAAAAATCTGCAATGACTATGGAATTGTTTACTTAAGTCCCGTATATTATGAAAAGAATCCACATAGGCGGTTGTTTGAACTCGGACTGATTGATAAAGAAGTGAAACATAGAAAATTTCCTTATGAGTATTTATTTCACGAAGCACAACCTACATGTTACAAAGATCCTTTTGGTCCTATTTTTAATAAGTTTTATTATTTGCCGTATCATGGGAAAAAGGTGTCTGAAGAGAACAAATTAAAATATTTTACAGAAAAAATAAATGTTGCAAGCAAATGGATTAAGGAAACAAAATGAAAAATATTCAGATATTCGGGCTGGGTTACGTAGGTTCTGTAACAGCGGCTTGTTTAGCAGAGAACGGACATTTTGTGGTGGGTATAGATATAAAGCGTGAAAAGGTAGAAGCGATAAATGAGGGTAAGTCGCCAGTCTTCGAGAAAGGACTTAATGAATTGATGAAGGAGGTTGTATCAGGTGGCAAGCTAAAAGCTACAGTGTCGGTGAAAGAAGCTATTGAAAACTCTGAAATTTCGTTGATATGTGTGGGGACGCCAAGCAATTTAGATGGAAGTATTGATTTAGAGCATATAAAAAGGGTTTGCAGTGATATAGGAAGAGCATTGAAAACTAAGAATAAATTTCATGTGGTCGTCATTAGAAGCACCATCATGCCGGGGACTACTGAAGGCATTCTAATACCAATACTTGAAAAGGAATCAAGGAAAAAAGTTTACGAGGATATTGGAGTATGCGTGAATCCTGAGTTCATGAGAGAAGGTCAAGCGATATATGATTTTTATAATCCTGAGAGAATAGTAATAGGAGCAAATGATAAATATTCTGGCGATTTGGTTGAGAAAATTTATTCGAGCATAAATGCGCCAGTTGTTCGAGTGGATATTAAAACAGCAGAGCTGATAAAATACGTAGATAACACATTCCACGGTATGAAAGTAGCATTTGCAAACGAAATCGGAACTGTATGCAAAAAGTTAGGGATAGACGGCAGAGAAGTCATGAGCATTTTTTGTATGGATAGAAAATTAAATTTGTCTCCATACTACTTCACGCCGGGGTTTGCGTTCGGAGGTTCGTGCATCCCAAAGGATTTGAGAGCAGTACTGCATAAAACAAAAGAACTCGAAATAGACTGTCCATTAATAGGGGCTATTCTGGATAGCAATCAGAGACACGTAGATAGAGCGGTGGCACTTATTATGCAACAGAACAAGAAAAAAATAGGCATATTTGGTTTAACATTCAAAAGCGGAACAGGCGATACGAGAGAAAGTCCAACGTTTCCAATGATAACAAAACTTTTGGAAAAAGGCTACTTAAAATTATTTGAAAAAGGATATGAGATTCGAATATACGATCCAACTGCTAATGCATCAGAGATAGAGGACATATTGCCGCATATAGCACCATTGATAAATTTATCTTTTAAAGCTGTTGTCAATGAGTCGGAAGTATTAGTTATAACAAAAAACGAAGAGTTGTTTAAGCAAATTCCGGCACACATGAACAAAGACCAAATTTTGATAGATTTAGCAGGTGCTATTGATCAGCAAGACGTGAAAAAAGGGGAATATATAGGGATTTGTTGGTGAGCATAGCATGTATATAAAATTTCAAAACAAGGTCGTTAGGAGAGTATTAGACCAGTGATTGTTGGAATACATCAACCTAACTATCTCCCATATTTAGGATTTTTTGACAAAATGAAGAAATCAGACCTATTTGTCATATACGATGATGCGCAGTTTGAAAAAGGTGAGTTTCAGCATCGCAATAGGATCAGGATATATCATGGCTGGAAGTGGCTTACCGTTCCTGTTGAAAAAAAGCACATACCAATAAATGAAATAAGAATAAAAAACGAAGTAGCTACATGGAAAGGAGTTAAGTGGGCGGATGCACATTTCAAGGATATTAGAGATAATTATAAGGATACCTCATATTATAGCGTGTACGAAAAAGAAATAAAGAGGATTTATGAAAAAAGGTATGATAAGCTGGTCGAGTTGAACATGGAATTGATAAATTTTCTCAAAGGTGCGTTTGATATAGATACGGAAATAGCATATTCAAGTGATTTTGGTTTTACATCTAAATCCACAGAACAATTAGTAGAAATAGTCGAAGCTTTGGGTGGCGATGTATATTTGTCCGGACCAAAGGGCCGTGATTATCTTGATGTATCGTTATTTGAAAAGAAAAGCATCAAGGTAGAATTTCGAGATTTTAAGCATCCTATTTATAAACAACGTTATGAAAGTTTTGTGCCTAACATGGCAGCGATAGATGCGCTATTTAATGTGGGGAAGATGCCGGAAAGGGAATGAAAAATATTAACCACAAGATTACACAGATTTTCACGAGAGAACAATAATTGGATAAAAAGAAAAGAGAACGAAAATGAACAAATTGGTAGTTGTGATTTGGGATTCGTCTGGTAGTGAGGGGATCTGCTTCCACGAACCCGTTATATAAATACGATAAAATGCCCCCCAAAAAAAGCAAAGTGCTTGATAAAATAGAAACTGAAGAAAGATACGAGGAGAAAGAAATAAGGAGTATTTCAATATTAGAAGCTGTTTCGGATACCCGGAGATGGAAACACGTATTAGAAGATTTAGAAAAAGAAGAAGCAAGATACATGAAGTTATTGTAATTGAAAAAAAAATCGAAAGTGAATAGCTATATCAGGGGGTAAACGGCAAACGAGATTCTTGAAAGGAGGAATTCGCAGAGGATTTGGCTAAAATAAGCATGGAAGAAGCTGTGAAATCATACAAGGAAATGCGAGAGAAGGAATGGGAAAGATTTTATAAAAATGTCAGGTAAAAACGTGCTTGCGATTGGGGCTCATCCGGATGACATAGAGCTTGGATGTGGTGGAACTTTACGAAAACATGCTCTCAATAATGATAAGGTTTATTATATCATTGCTTCGCTGGGGGAGAAAAGTGGAGATAAAGATAGGAGGAGAAGAGAAACAATGGCTGCCGCAAAGTTGATGGAAGTAAACGATGTTTATTTTTTAAACTTACCAGACACAATGATTATGCATGACGGACTCACAGTGAGTTTATTAGATAAGTATATGATAAAAATAGAACCTGAGATAGTGTATGTTCACTCCCTCAGGGACTATCATCAAGACCATGCGAATATAGCAAAATCAGTTTTATCCGCTTCACGTAGTATGAGAAATAGTATTTTTTTGTATGAGACTCCGTCTACCACAATTGAATTTAGACCTGTGGCGTATAGTGATATTAGCGAGGTGTTTGAGCATAAGTTAAGGTGCGTAGAACAATATGTTTCGCAGAACGACAAAGATTATATGGAAAAAGAAGCAATTGTAGGTCTGGCAAAAACCAGAGGGCACACCATGGGCGTGAAATTTGCAGAGGCATTTGAGGTTGCAAGATTGTTTAGATGGTAGATTTTATTGTATATATGGAAAGTTAGAAATAAAAAAACATGAGAGAAGGTAGCAAGTTAGGGCGATATGTTCTAATAACACCAGTCAAAAATGAAGGTAAAAATTTGCCTAAACTCATCTGGTCAATAGCTGAGCAAACAATCAAGCCTTTAGCATGGGTTATCGTAGATGACGGAAGCACAGATAATACACATGAAATACTCAAAGAAGTCAAAGAGAGATATGGGTGGATTCAAAGTATTAGATTAAATTCAGATTCTAAAAAGAGGAACCTTGGCTTGCACTTATCACATGTGATAAAAAGGGGATTTGATTTTGCAATAGATTATTGTAAGAAAAACGGAATTGATTATGATTATTTGGGCAATGTAGATGGCGATTTGACATTAGAACACACATTCTTTGAGAATCTAATAAAAGAGTTTGAGAACGAACCTGAATTAGGCATTGCAAGTGGTGGGACCAATCACATTATTGGCGATACGATAATACATGCAGGGTTGTGGGAAGATGAACCATCTGGAGGGCATATGTTGATAAGAAGGAGATGCTTTGAAGATTGTGAAGGGATTCCATTGACTTATGCATGGGATGGTGTGTTGAAGGTTAAAGCAAGATTGAGAAGATGGAGAACGAAACGATTTGAGGATAACATAGCGACAGAAATAAGAGATGTTGGCAGTGCAGAAGGTTACTGGAAAGGATTTGTGCATAGGGGTAAAGCATCGCATTACCTAAATCTCCATCCAATTCATGTGATAAGCAGAGGTATAAAGTATTCATTTAGGAGACCCTGGTATGGAGGAATTCCATACTTAGCTGGTTATTTAAGCAGTGCTATAATGAGAGAAAAACAAGTGGATGATAATGAAGTCAAGGAATATTTTTGGAATAAATGGAAGAATATTTATAAGCAATGTCTGTTTTGGAGGAGGCAATAATGAAATTATCAAATAAGATAAAAATCATGTTATTTGGACTTCTTGTAATATTAAATATCATCCTGCGATTTCAAGTACCCTCGCATGAGATTGGCTCTGATTCATCTTTAATGCACATGGCGGTAAACTCTTTATCCGAGTTTGGATATGCCAGATGGTTTCTTCACTCGTTATCCATCTTCGGACTCTATCCAGCTTCTTATACAAGTTCAATGCAATTTCTTATCTCCGGCATTTCTCAATCTACGGGTATGGAGATAGAATCGGTTATATTTTTATACTGCATGTTTATCGGGCTTCTAAGCATGTTTACCGCTTACTTAATGGCTGGCGAGATAATCGATAATGAGTTCTTTAAGCTTTTAGCGGCATTTGGCTTTTCTACATCGCCGGCAGTATTGGGATACACGACATGGACGATACCGACAAGGGGCCTTTTGGTGGTATTGGCACCATTGTTAGTTTATCTATTGTTAAAATGCCGTACATCTGTAAAATATGTTCCCTTGACTTTTCTTTTAGCAATACTTCTTTTTGCAACACATCATTTATTCTATTACCTCAGCACCGCATTCTTCGCTTTATTTATTCTCACTATTTGTTTCAAATTGAAAACTCATGCTAACATAAAAATTCCGGAGAAACTCATACCCTTCGTCCCTGTTACTGGCTTTATCGCCATGTATTCTATACCTTTTTTCACTCGGCGGTTCACCGAAGTTTCAAGATATGCCGCAATAGATATAAATTATGTGCGATACATGGGGATATTAATTATCTTTGCTATTGGGGGCTTAGGCTATTTAATTTTTAAGAATAACAAGAGATTTGGAGAATGGTACCTCCTATTAACTCTAATATTTCTTACCATCTTTATATATCAGCAAACGTATATGAAATGGTTCTTACCGATATTTCTGGTGCCTTTAGCAGGCATTGGCTTGATAAATGTTCTGAGAGCATCAGAAAAGAGAAAATATGTATTACCCGTGGTTACCATTTTTTTGCTGCTTATTGTCAGCTTTTCTGCTTACTATCAGTTTATACACTTCTTGCCCGAACCAGGAACAAGCCCGAGGAATGAGCGGTATATAGAAGAATCAACAAACAAGGCTGGTAGATGGATGAAAGAAAATATAAATGGTGGCGCAGCAATATCGAACGATGAGCTATTTGGCAACAGGATATTTGCAGCATCTGAGACCACTCATCTTCTTACTCCTTCAACGTTTGCTAATCAGGTATACGGTTTCATTAGCGTTAATACATCTAAGTTTAAAAGATATCCAATCACCTCAGAAGATTTTTGGTTCAGTGGTTATAAAGGTCCAGCAATCGGAGAAAATGCTTGGTTATCAGTTCATAGATTGAGGAATTCTCCGAAAGAGTTCAATATTACCCATCTGGTGGAGAATAGGAAGTGTAAGGGAAACATAAACTGGCACCATAGCAGTAATCCTGTGAAGCTTCTCAGGCTCGCATATGAGAAGAATTGTGTATATGATTGCGGGAATATTAATATATGGAGTTTGGAAGATGCAAAATGATAGGTGCCACAGTTATTTTCGTTGATTGGGCTCCAACTGAGCATAAAAGAGATATACATAGTGGGGGAAGTATAAGAAGACATTATGCTTGGACAGCACTTAATAAATCGGTTAGCGAAGTAGTGCCTTTTAGAAAAAAGGATGGGAGTATCAACTGGAAAGCGGTAATCATGATGTTCGAGAAAGATTCAGTAATATGGGTTGAATACGGATGCGGCGGTGTGGCGCATTTTTTTGTCCTGCTTTCATCGGCATCTTTCACTCGATTCAAAAAGATCATCCTCAACATTCATGATTTTGCCATCCAACAGAGAAGAGATTTTGATAAAGAGATGCCGTTTCTAAAGAAGATTCGAATTAGAGTCTTTGAATGGTTATTACTCCATCGTGCAAACGTCATTATCTTCGCATGGCCTAGATTTTTAGACTATTTCACTCCAAAAAGAGGTCAAAAAATACTTATTATGGTGCCAGGTGTGGATGAGGATGAACTCTCCGTGCCTTCATCTAATAATATAGAGAAGGGGAAAAAAGTTGCACTCTACTTTGGAAGTATGCGGCGGAAAGATGCGATACCAAAGATCATAGAATTATTTTCAGAGTTGAAAGAATGGGAACTGCATCTTATTGGGCTTAAAGAAGGGGAAGAAATTATTGAAAAGGAAAATGTGAAATATTTGGGCGCAGTAAACCATGATAAACTCTCGGATATTCTAAGTAATGCAGATGTGGCCCTCATTCCCCTCCCAAAGAATGCTTATTTGGATAAGTCAATACCTATAAAACTTGGGTATGTTTTAAAATCGTGTAAGCCTGTAATAGCCACCAGGCTGAAGGGCATATCTGAATATGTGTCAATGGTGGGGCTTGAAGAGAATGTGATATATGTAGAAGAGTGGAATCTTGATAGTCTGAAAGAGGCACTTCAGAAAGCTCAAAATCTCAATATTGATGCTGCGAAGACGATTGAAAAGCTGAGATCTTTGGCATGGGAACCACGGTTTGAAAAAACGATTGAAATAGCACTTGATAGTTCTAAAAAAACTTATAAAAGGGTAGAATGGTTATGAAAAATAAATCAGTACTTAAGAGGAAATCAAGAAAATGAAAATATGCTATCTTGCAGATGCGTATAGCATCCATACGCAGCGATGGGTCAAATACTTTGCAGACAAAGGTCATGAAGTATTTTTAATATCTTACAGACAATTTGGAAATAATAAAATTAAAAATGTAAAATTATATGTGCTTAAAGAAATCCAATCAAAAATATGGGGAATATCCTTTATTATAAATTTATTGTTTACTTCCATTCAAGTAAGAAAAATAATAAAAAAAATTAATCCAGACATTATTCACGCGCATTTTGTCACTGATAATGGTTTGTTCGGAGCGCTTAGTGGGTTTCATCCATTGGTAGTAACTGCATGGGGTTCTGATATATTACTCCGTCCCCAAAAAACAAAGAACAGATATATAGCACGGTATGTGTTAAAAAAGGCAGATTTAGTAACATGCGATTCGGATAAAGTAAAACAAGCCATGATTGCACTGAATAATAAAGCAGAAAATAGCTATGTTATTCAATGGGGAGTAAATCTTGATAAATTTAATCCCTCTATAGACGCCACAGCTATTAAAACTCGTCTAAATATAGATAATGCACCAGCCGTAATATCTACGCGAAATTTTGGAGTGATATATAACATAGATACTATAATTAAAGCAATTCCATTTGTGGTAAAAGAAATACCTGATGTGAAAATTATTTTGAAAAATGCCTATGGAACGATGGAACCTGAATTAAGGAATCTTGCAAAAGAGTTGGCTGTAATTGAATCTGGGATATTTGTTGGTATGATTGATTACGATGAAATGCCAACGTATCTAAAAGCATCAGATGTGTTTATTTCAGTGCCTTCCTCTGATAGCACTTCTATATCATTGCTTGAAGCAATGGCATGTGAATTACCAGTTATAGTATCTGATTTACCAGCAAATAGAGAATGGGTAAAAGATGAATGGAATGGTTATATTGTTCCTATTAGAGATGAGAAAGCACTTGCGGATGCAATAGTAAAGTTGCTTAAGGATGAGAAAAAGAGAAAGCTATTTGGAAGAAGAAATTATGAATTAGTAAAAGAAAAAGGGGATTACGAAAAAAATATGGAAAAAATGGAAGAATTATATGGATCATTGCTCGGGTGATTTTTATGAACTGGAATAAAAAAAACGTATTGGTAACAGGGGCAGGGGGTTTCATAGGAAGCCATTTAACAGAGCATTTGGTAGACTTACGAACAAATGTAAAAGCATTCGTTAGATATAATTCCAGAAACGATTGGGGCTTACTTGAGTTATTGCCTGAGGAGAAACTTTCTAAAATCGAAGTGATTACGGGCGATTTAAGAGATGTAGATGCAGTCCGCCATGCAGTTAAAGATGTTGATATAATATTTCATTTAGGGTCGCTTATTGCAATCCCATACTCCTACGTACACCCAAGAGAAACAATTGAAACAAATATATTGGGGACGCTAAATGTTTTAATGGCGGCAAAAGAGAACAAAATTGAAAAATTCATTCACACTTCTACAAGCGAAGTGTACGGCACTGCCAGATATGTTCCCATTGACGAGAATCATCCTTTGCAAGGACAATCACCATATTCTGCAAGCAAAATCGGTGCAGATAAAATTGCAGAAAGTTTTTACAGGTCTTTTGACTTACCGATGGCTATAATAAGACCTTTTAACACTTTCGGTCCAAGACAATCCGCCAGAGCGGTAATCCCAACAATAATCACACAGGCATTGACCAAAGATAAGGTATATTTAGGATCACTACATCCAACAAGGGATTGCACCTATGTAAAAGACGTAACCAAAGGTTTTATAAAAGTAGCGGAGTCGCCTAAATCTATTGGAGAAGTCATAAATATCGGATCAAACTTTGAAATATCAATAGGGGAGCTTGCAAAAAGAATTATCTCTTTGATAGATAAAAATGTAAAAATCGTATCTGACTCATCCCGCATCAGACCACAAAAGAGTGAAGTAGAAAGGTTATGGTGTGATAATACGAAAGCAAAAAAGCTATTGTCATGGACTCCTAGCACTCCATTAGAAGAAGGTCTTAAGAAGACAATAGGATGGATTTCAGATAACATACATCTATATAAACCTGAACTTTATAACAGGTGAGAAAATGAAAGTAGTAATTCTTGCAGGTGGGAAAGGAACGAGACTGAAACCATACACAACAGTATTTCCTAAGCCTCTAATGCCAATTGGCGATAAGCCAATTCTTGAGATTATTATTCGGCAGCTAAAATTGCATAGTTTTAATGAGATAATAATGGCAGTTGGACATCTTGCAGAACTACTTATGACATTCTTTAATGATGGCAGTAAATACGGTATAAAGATAAAATATACAAGAGAAGATCAGCCGCTGGGAACTGCAGGTCCATTAGCATTGATGAAAGACGAGTTAAACGAAACTTTCTTGATGATGAACGGTGATGTGTTATCTACAATAAATTATTCTGAATTGGTTAATTATCATAAAAGGAGTGGGGCTATTGCAACACTAGCATTGAAGAAAAGGGCCGTTAAAATAGATTTTGGTGTGCCTGAAGTTGACGAAGCTAATAGCATTGTGGGATATACAGAAAAGCCGGAAATTGATTATTTGGTGAGCATGGGCGTATATGCCTTTGAGCCCCGAGTATTGAAATATATCAGAGCAAAAGAGTATTTAGATTTTCCAGACCTCATCAAAAAATTAATTTCTAATGGAGAAACTGTGAAGGGTTATGTATATGATGGTTATTGGTTAGATATTGGTAGACCGGATGATTATGTAAGAGCAAATAGAGAGATAGAAGAAATCTATCCAAAACTGTTCAAGAGGTGAAGTGATGGAATGGAAAATCCCGCTGTCTGATATAGACATGGGTGAAGAGGAAATAGAAGAGGTAATAAAGGTATTAAGATCAAAATGGCTTTCAATGGGCCCAGTTACTCAAAGGTTTGAGGATGATTTTGCAGATTATCTCTGTGTAAAGCATGCATTTGGGTTTTCCAGCGGCACTGCAGCACTACACATCGCTCATGAAGTATTAGGAATTAAGCAGGGGGATGAGGTAATAGTTCCCTCGTTAACCTTTGTCGCAACTGCGAATTCCATTCTTTACTGCGGAGCTAAACCTGTTTTTGCCGATATAAGAAGTTTGGATGATTTCAATATTTCCCCCGATGACATTTTAGAGAAAATCACCAATAAAACAAAAGCCATTACAATAGTTCATTATGGCGGTTATCCTTGTGATATGAAAGCAATAATGGAAATAGCAGAGGATTACAATCTAAAAGTTATAGAAGATGCGGCGCATGCGCCGGGTGCAGAGTATAAAGGTAAAAAATGCGGAACAATTGGAGATGTAGGATGTTTCAGTTTCTTTGCAAATAAGAATTTGGTGACTGGGGAAGGGGGAATGATAGTTACAAATGATGGTGCGATGACTGAGAAGATACGAATAATAAGATCTCATGGAATGACTACACTAACTTGGGATCGGCATAAGGGACATGTGCATAGCTATGACGTTGTTGACATGGGCTTTAATTATAGGATAAATGAGATAGCATCTGCACTTGGGTTGGTTCAGTTGAGGAAGTTGGATGAAAGCAATGGAAAGAGAAAGAAAATAGTTGAAGAATACAGAAAACAACTAAAGGGTATTTCGGAGATATCTATTCCCTTTGAGAATTATAAAGAGAAGTCTTCATATCATATTTTTCCAGTATTGTTACAAGAAGATGTTTCAAGAGGAGAATTTATAGAGAGATTGAAAGAAAAGGGGATACAGACGAGTGTACATTATCCCCCGATCCATTTATTTACTTATTATAAAGAAAAATTTGGATATAAAAGAGGATTATTACCAAAGACAGAGTATGTTGGAGACCATTTGATCACGCTGCCTTTGCACTCCTTGGTGAACAAAGATGATTTAGAATTTATTGCCAAAGTCATTAAAGAGTGCTTTGCATCTATTAAAACCATTGTAGTTGGAGGTGGTGTATAGCTATGAATGTTGTATATTCTCCAGTTCACACGATATTGGCAGCAGTTGTCCTGTTGATTGTTCCAATAGTCTTTCACTTAGTGGCATTTAGAAAGAGTACGAGATTTATCCACATGTTAACTTCAATTCTGGTAGGCTCTTTTATCTTAACAGTTATGGAGGAAGTTGCTGGGCTAACACATCTTTTTGATGCCAGAATCATTCTTACACTGTCAATATTGATTGCAGGCGTATCAGGGTGCTGGATTAATAAGAGAGACATATTTGGTAAACAGAATATTTTAGGCAACAATGTTTCTAAAACAAGTATTCTTCTGGTTGCAGGTATTGCCATCTTTATTTTTTTTTATCAAAAAGGCATATTCCCACCTTTTAGCCATGACACACTGAATACGTATCTTCCATGGGCCAGGATTATTGTAAACGAACATTCAATTCCTGCTTTTCATTTTGAAAGTAACTACCGTTATGCTGTTAGTTATCCAACCTTGCTGTACACCAGTATAGCATTTTTGTTTTCTCTTTTTGGCGAATATATTGACAGCATCCCTGCCGCCATACCAATACTGTATTCATGCTTCTTTATTTTTTTAATAGCAAACTGGGGCAAAGAACATACAGATCATAATGTTCCTTTTTTTATAGTATTATCTTTACTACTGTGCCTTCCGTATTTTAGTATCCTTAATTCTCTTGTATTGCAGGAGGCACCTATTTTATTCTTTACAACCGCTTCTTTTTACCTTTTATTCAAGTATTTAAAAACTAAAGAAACACTTTTTTTAGTGTTACTGTCTATTTCGTCTGCATTGGGGTCATTAACAAAAGACTCTGGAATGGTAATCTCCGTTTTACTATTTTGTATATTAATCATTGAAACCAAAAATAAAAACGAAATTTACAAGCTGTCTATATTCCCATTGCTCCACATACCAAATATCTTATGGGCATTAAGAAACGTTTACTACTTCAACAATCCAGTATACCCTTTATTTACAAGCATTTTTAAAAACAGCGTTTATGCTAATTTGCCATATATAGCAACTTGGGGTGCTCATCTGCCCACTTCTCAAGAAATGGCTATTACTTTTTTCATTTGTTTTCCAGCATTCCTCTTCACTCTATTTTACATGTTTAAGAATAGAAGAAATGCAGAAGTGAAGTATTTAGTTGCATGTTTTGTGATATTTTTATTTTTCCTACATATTCATGGTGGGAGATTATTGATAAGATATTTATATCCATTTTTAGGCGTGTTTGCTTTATATGCGGGGATAGAAATATCGAGATTATATGATAAAATACCCATAAGGATCATAAAAGAAAAGAAAAATGCAATAATAAAGATTGTATTAACCATACTTTGTGTAATGATCATAATGATACCGTCTATACCTAATTTTCTATCTGACATAAAAAATTCAAACTACAGATCAGCAGTTGATTCTATAAATTATAATTCCTTTGATCCAAGAGAACCAGATATCAGCATAAAAAAAGAACTGAATGTCGTAGAAAACCTGCAAAACAACGAAAAAAGAAAGAATTTGATAATACTTGCAGATTATGATCTTGTGAATAACTGGTATGGAGAATATACATCAATAAGATTAACTGACCGGCTATTTTTGATACTTAATCATAATATTAATAAAGAACCATTTGATGTTACTAAAAACAGCACATATCTATATAATAATCTAAAAAAAATAGGTATTGACTACATATACGATTCACCTGAAAGAAAACGTGGATCCATTGATATATTATTTGACAAAATAAATCAAGATCCAGCGCACTTTGAACTGGTATATAATAAAGACGGGCACAGATTATGGAAAATGAAAGAATAGAGGGGATATAATTGATGGATGTCATGGGATGACAATGAAAATTTATATTATCGGTCCAACTTACCCATATAGAGGTGGCATTTCGCATTACAATACATTGTTATGTGAAAACTTAAAGAAAAGACATGATGTGAAATCGGTATCGTTTAAACGACTTTATCCATCCTTTTTATATCCCGGTAAAGATCAAAAAGATTTAAACAGTAAGATAAATATTAAAACGAATTCAGAATACCTCATTGACAGCATAAATCTTCTTACCTGGATACATGCTTTTTTAAGAATCAAAAAGGAGCAATCCGATATACTCATTTTTCAGTGGTGGACGCCCTTCTTTACGCTGGTATACTTTACAATTTCGTTTTTAACAAGATACTTGACAAAAGCTAAAATACTCATGATTTGCCATAACGTTCTGCCACACGAGAAAAAAAAGATAGATAAAATACTGACAAAAATGGTTTATAAAAATGTGGATTTCTTTATTGTTCATTCGGAAGAAGACCTTCAGAACTTAAGAGCATTAATACCAAAAGCTAAAGCAAAACGGACTTATCACCCAACCTATGAATATTTCAAAACCGGAAATAAAATCGATTTACATTTACACTCAAAAGAGGAACTAAACTTAAACCAGAAAAATAAAACAATCCTCTTTTTTGGTTTTGTAAGAGATTATAAAGGGCTGAATTATCTGATAGAAGCAATGCCAAAAGTATTGGAAAAACTGAAAGTGGATTTATTAATTGTTGGAGAATTCTGGGAGGACAAAGAGAAGTATATTGACCTGATTAAACAACTTGGAATTGAAAATTACGTGCATATTATTGACAGATACGTTCCAAATGAAGAGGTCGATTTATATTTCTCAGTTGCCGATGTTGTGGTTCTGCCATATATTTCAGCAACGCAAAGTGGAATTATTCAAATAGCATACGGATTTGATAAACCTGTAATAACAACAAATGTTGGTGGACTTCCAGATGTCGTTAAGGATGGTGAGACCGGATTTATTGTGCCCTCGGGAGACGCAAATGCTCTTTCAAAAGCGATAGTATCGTATTTTGAGGGGAACAAAGAGAGAGAATTTCAAGTAAACATAAAAAAACAAAAAGATATTTTTTCATGGGATAAAATGGTCGAGACAATTGAGAGCTTTTGTGAATAAATGAACCCTCAAGCTTGTAGAATAATTATGAAAGTATTCATTTTAATCGCTTTCTTAACATATTCAACCTCTCTCCAGCATTATATTTGTAATTTTTCTACAAGTTCAAACCGTAACTCAGCACATTTTACGTAATAGGTATATTCAGTTTTTCCAATATGACTCTGGTTTTCTTAGGTATTTCAGAGGTAATCCATTCGTTCTGTATTTTAAGCTTGTAAATTCGTGATAGATGAATAAGGACATCATAAGGAGTATATCTTTTCAGGAGTGAATTGTCAGCAAGGATTCTATAAAGCCGGTAGTAAAAGACAAGAGCAATGAAGTTTATGAACGCCCAGCCTTCCATCTGATAATCGTCCCTCATATAGGT
>Ga0114922_10001397_pt1 | contig 22962 bp, 18 predicted proteins | sample AartaG_FD_100975 | JGI IMG/M metagenome (GOLD analysis project Ga0114922, IMG submission 100975) | Deep subsurface microbial communities from Aarhus Bay to uncover new lineages of life (NeLLi) - Aarhus_00045 metaG | ecosystem: Environmental > Aquatic > Marine > Oceanic > Sediment | place... | reverse complement strand
GTCCTTGAATCGATGGAAAGGCATGCTTGCTCCTAGAAACTGAGCGTCCAGATGACCTCGAGCTCGAAAGCGGCGGTCTTGGAGAGAGTGTCGAAGGTATCGTAGGCGACAGGTGGGTTGAAGGCGAACTCGGGGTTGGCGGCGCTGGTGAACAACCCAATCTCCGATAGCGGAACCGAGATGTAGGGAGAGTAGTTGATCTCCTGTTGGCCAAACAACCGACGGAAGGTAGAAGTACTAGCTGGGTTGTGCTCCGGCGGAGCTTGTATCTGCTCCACCCACCGGTCACCCGTGTTCGTCGGGTAGTCGTTGGTCCCACCAGTCACACGTACTGGACGTTCAACTTGAACCACGTCTGGGTCAGTGTCCGTCTGGTTGTTTGCTCCCGCTTGACTGTAGCTCGCTCGGTACGCGTCTGAAACTCCACCGATGGGAGACGAGTTGGCCGTTGGTAGAGCCAACTGGCGGAAGCCTCCGATGCCGAAGCCCATATACCTTACGCGGTCCACATTCTCGAACACATCAGGAGCGAAGCTGGCGTACGAGATGAGGGCAGCGAGCCATTCCCGTCCCGTGTTGAGAAAGATGTTGTGGCCTTCCCGCCTCGCCACAATCTTTCCACGCTCACGCGCCGTGATGTACACGTTCTGCTTGACTTGGATGTCGTCGATGATTCTCACGGTGCGAACCTCACGGACCAGATGAACTCTACGGTGCTATTGGAGTCCAGCAGGATTGTATCAAAGTTTACGTACGCAACTAGAGGGCTGTAGGGCTTGTTCACGTCCACCGCCACGTCTGCAGGAGCAGCTCCACCGGCATTATGTACCCCATCGGTGTACAACCCGGCCTCAGTAAGAGGCACCTGAGTGAAAGAGCCATACGTTACATAGGTAGAAGCATCGATGAAACAGTGTGCAGTGACGGATTGTGTAGTCTGATGGGTGAAGTAGACATCTGGGGGCTCGAACAACCACACGTCAGTAGCTGAGAGCAGTGGGTCATCGTACGCAAGCTCACCACCACTCTTCCTCACCGGTAGCTCAAGCGTCTGAACATCCGGGCTAGGGGCATACTCCTTCTGGTACTCATTCCCAGCGGTAGCCCACGGGTCGTTTCCAGCAGGGTACGAAGTAGATAGAGGAGCCTGCGTAGCTAGTACATTCCTACGGGTACTTCCGATGCCCACCCCAAAGTATTTCAGTCGGTCCTCCCTAACAGGAGAACCAAAGACGGTCTCAGTAATCATCTCCGCCAGATACTTACGACCATTGTCCACCCACACGTTGTGGAGCTCACGGTGGTCTACGAGCTTGCCGTGACGATAGTGGTTGATGAAGACGTTGTTCATTCCACCACCGTCCGTCGAGCTCCGTAGGTGGCTGTACCAGAGTAGAGAGGAAGTGGGCCCGTACCATTGTAGGTCTGACCAGCATCAAAGGCCCAAGCAGGAAGAACGTTGTCCAAGCTCACCACCACTCGAGACCAGTTGGGGCTGCGTGACCCAGTAACTGGGTAGATTCTGACCCTCACTACGTCCGTTGCAAGCACAGCGATGGGAGAAGAGAAGGTGTGGTTCACCTCCGTGTTCACTCCAGCGGTGAAGGGAATAGCAGCCTGCTCCACGAACCCACCACCGGTATCTACATCCACCGCAATCTCGTAGTCGGTGTCGTCTACCCCAGGGTCACCCAGAATCATCACGGCGATGAACGTCAGATCTCCATCATTGTCTACCGTGTTGTCCACTAGTGTGACTGTCCACCCAGGGTCGACAGGAATGGTTCCAGGAGGGGTCGCATCCCCAGAGAAGTTCTCGATGGGTCCAGTGTCGAAGTAGAAGACTGAGTCATACTGAGGGATGAAGTCAGATGCGAAGAACTCCGTCTCCAGCACATCTACCGTATCGTGTGGGCAGAGGTACTCCTTGTCATAGCCCCAGGCGACGTTGGTGTCAGAAACAGGGAAAGTGGGCGCTGGCGTACCCGGGTCGTCATCCGTATCGAAGCTGTTGCGCCAGCTCTCTCCATACTCCCCTCCACTTGGCCAGGGCTCGTCGAAGAACGTGGAGGCTCCCTTCCTGAGCTGGCAGACAGAGTCGAACAGGTGCAGCTTTCCACTGTAGTCAATGTCGTCGATGACATCGATCTCATCACCATCCCCAGACACATCAAACGCCACGATGAATCGTGGGTACGTGTACGTCGGCTTGATACTCAGGATGAACCGCTGAGCAAACAACAGGGCACTGAGGTTGAAGGCATCACTGTCCACCCGCACCGAAAACGTGTGGTACTTCTGCACCTCGTGGAAGACACCCTGATTGAGCATCCCCACGAACCACGTCGGGTTGTCGACGTAGTCGACGATCTCCACGCCCTTGGCCAGAGGAGCAAACTGGTCGACCGTGTCCCCTACTACGTACGGAGATCCAGTCTCGGGGTTGTCCTCGATGTCCAGAATCTGAGGAAAGGAGTAGGAACGAACGATGCTCTGAGTGTCGATGTCCCGGATGAGCATCCGAGCATTGCGGGAGAGGAAGTCAGTACGGATCTCCTCGATGATTCCATCCGCTTCAGCGAAGGGCAGTCCCAACAGGATCTGCGTGCCAATACGCAGGTTCTGCATTGTGGGACCATTGAAGTACGCGTACCAGATGCCCTGCACGGCACTGAGGTAGTCCGTGTTGATGGGCAGCTCTGCGAACTGGTCAATGGTGACCCCCACCACGCGTCCGAAGTTGTCCTCGATGACCGACTCGTTATCGACGTAGGTGTACTCAGCCCACAACCGGTCGGGTGGCCGCTCCCCCTCCCACACATCCCCAAGCTCGAGCCCCTCCCCTACGGAGAACCGGATGGCCGGCTGTCCCCTGAACTCCTCGAGGAAGTAGTCGACATTCCGCCGGAGCACATCCTCATTGTTGCCCACCTCGATAAGCTCCGTGAGGGTGGGAACGTCCACCACCATCTCATCCACAGGGATGTAATGCCGGCGCACCACCCGGGCCAGACGGACGCTGAGCTCTCCCACCGTCCGCTGGCCTACCGTCGCCGTGTCCACCGCCATGCGGCCCACCAGGCCGGCCACGGCACCATAGGAGGTGGTCTCCACCAAGGTGGCCACCTGGTAGACCGGGTCCAGCAACTCGGACTCGCTCGTGAGCTCAATATCGACCCGGTCACCGTACTCAACTAAACCCCCATAAAAGTTGAGAAATTCGGATGATACCCACCCAGGGATGACCCAGTCCGTGGGGACAATCTCGTCCTCGTCGGGGTCAGGGAGATCAGACTTGACCAAGACCCGTTGGTACTCGAAGGGGTCCGAACCATCCGTGAGTAGGCTCTGGATACGGTACAGGACGTTCCCGATGCGAATGAAGTCGTCCTCAACGATGCCCAGCCCCTCCAGCGGGACGCCGGTGTTGTACGTCCTGGCACCCTCCCTTACACCACTCGAGCCTACCGGCATGGTGTTTGTCACCGGGTAGCTGAAGATGACGGAGGTGGAATCTGTGGTGAAGGTGAAGGCAAACGGTGCATCCACCCGCAGTGTGAAGTCCCCGGTGTCTCCATCCTCGAGGGCAGTCACTGAGAACCCGTCAGCTACCTCGGTCCTCAAGAGCTGCTGAAGCTCATCAGCAATGGCTACCGGAGGTACTGTACCCGGTAGGGACATCGTGAGCTCCACTGGCTCTTCTAAGTAGGGAGCGCTGACCACAATCTTGTCCCCAGCTACCGCAACCCCACCAGGGTCAATCGGAAGGCTGGAGATGCCACTCCACATGAACCTGAAACGGGTGAGCTCAGGCAAAGGCTCGGGGAGCATCAGGTCGTAGTGAAGCCACCGCCGGATGAACTGCCGCTGGATGTCCCTCAGGCTCTTGTTGTACTCGTACTGCCAGAGTGTGTAGAGCTCAGTGGCTACACATTGCCCCAACGCCGACCAGATGGTGCCCAGCTTGTCCTTGTCCTCCACCATCTTCCAGAAGTTGAGGAGGTGGTCGAAGACGAAGTCGGCTCGGGGAGTGATGCCTCGAGGTAGTGGAGAACGACGTACATCCAGAAGAACGCGTGCGCGGTTGAGACCAGAGGGAGTACTCCACAACTGCCCATCGTTCACCCGCAGGTCGAAGATGTATATGCCCAACTTGTCTGGGTAGAACGTGGGATGAGCTGTGTCAGCTCCGTTGACCCCATCATTCCGCACCAACTTGAAGGCATTAGGTGCAGCAACTGGTATCTGTGGGTCCTCTACCACCACACCGAAAGGACTGGGTACGGTAGATTCAACCGTGTAACCAATCCCACCCACCATCAGTACATCTCCAGCTTGTACTGGAGTAGTAGCGTGCTCCACACCGAGCGAGGGGGAGAAGTAAGTGTCGGTGAAACCCGTTACCGACACGTCCGCTACCCCATCCAACGCCCCGAAGATGTGAGCGCTTGAAGGAGGACCGTCGATGAGCCTCCAATCGTAGATGAGGTCCTCTCCCTCAGGGTCAAAGCTCTCCGTTCCATCCAATTGAGCGATGGAACAGATGCGCAGAGCCTGGTCTGGTCCTGCCAATGCCACCGGGGCAATGTTGGGTATGAGAAGCTTGGAGGAGAGATTGTACTCCCAGAGCTCGAGCTCCACGTAGTTCGGAGCCGTGCCACGCATAGCCACCAATGCCCGGTCTATCACCGAGAAAGTGGCACTGGAGGATGTGATGGCAGGGAGAATGGCCCTGAGCTGGTGGCCCTTCTCCTCGAGCTCCGCTTGTGGAGTGACGTAGAGGTACAGAACCCCCAGGTCACCATCCAGAGCAATGCGAATGACAGTCCGCTCACCCTCGTTGAACCACTCCTCACTGCCTGGCAAGTCAGTGAACGCGTGACCAAAGACGATGTCTGTACCCGGTACGTGGGCGGCACCGGTGTACTTCATACCTATTCGAGAGAAGACGAACCCTGCAGAGTAGTCCTGAGAGCTCATCGCCCCCAGGTAGACATGCTCATTGATGGGGTCGCTGAAGTCTGGCGGGAGGCTGTTGAAGGATACGTCGTACTGAACCGTGAAGGTCTCAGTGACCGCAACGATGATGTCGATGGCCCGTTCTACTGCGAGCTCGGCTCCTCCACTTTTGCCAATGAGGGAGCCCGTCCCCCATCCTCCTCCCTTGTACGTGACCTCGAAGAAATCACCTACCCGGCTGACATCCGGCTCATCCAGACGGAAAAGGTCCCACTGCGGAGTGGTGGGGATATTCTCTATTCCACCACCACCCGCAGGAGCGCCACCACCTCCCCATGGTGGGTTGCCCGAGCCATATCCTCCTCCGCCTGCCATCTACTCCTCAAGCTTCGTTAGTAGCGACAGGCTCATCAGGGGCAGGCTTGTCCTCGCCTTCCTCGGATCCGTCACTCTTCCCTGTACTTTTGGGAGGTTCGGTTGAGGCGGCGATGATTGGCATCATGAGCCGGTTGAACTGCATCGAGAACTCCGGCTGGATGACCTTCCCCTTCATGGTGGCTATGGGCTTGAAGATCTCATAGTCCTCATCCGTCAAGGCCACCACATCCCCTTCATTCTTCTTCTCGTTGAAGGCGGTGAAGATCCGCTCGCATGCATTCAGGCTAGTCTCTCCACCATCCCTCCACTCTGGTTGGCCCCAGCAGTTCCCCTGAAGCATGTCGTGGATTCCATAGCTGATGGGTTGCTTGGTCTCCTTGTTGACGACCGTATCGAGAACCTGCTTGGCTGGAATTACAATGTATCTCATCCTGTCTTCTCCTGGCTGGTACTACCGAGTCGCAGCGTATCCCTCCTGGCCGTCCGAGGCAACCAGTGGCCGGACGCGCTGCCCGTAGGTGCTCGCCTGTGGGCACACTCCGTGCCCGAAAGAAGAGGGCGTGACTAGATGCTGCGCCAGCGATGGCACCACGGAACCAATACTCCAGCCGTGATCTTGGCAGCAGTACCCCAACGCTATATCGGGCGTCCCCGTGTACCCGTTGGGCTCATTATCGGCCCAAGTTAGCAACTCCTTGCCCCAAGCCCGAGCAACACGGTTGGGCATGAGCAAGCACTGCGCGTAGGTGAACCGAGGTAGCCTGCGCTCGTAATGCAGCTCTCCTTCCCGCAACCGTTGAAGGTCACGGTTGCCCCTACTGAATAACGATAGGACGGTATATCGCTCACTCAAAGCAGCAGCAACCTTGGCCGCCTTCTCACCGAAGCATGGGTCTAGCTCTACATCATCTTCTAGGTACAGCACCCACTTATGCTGCACTCCAAGCAGTCCGCTTGCGATAGCATTGTAGGCATCCTGAATGGTGTGCCGTTCTATATGGTACTGTGGCACCACACGCACCAAAATGCCTGGGCACTCCCGTCCCAGCACGACGAGCATGTCCTTCACGGCTTCTAGCCGCTGTGGTGTGTTCACGGTCAACGGGATGACCGCCTCTGTCACTTGCCAAATCACGATGCGGTAGTCTGGTCGTCAATCAAGCCAAATGTGTCGAAGACTGTAAGCAACGCAGCCAGCGCAGCTTCTGGGTCGTCACGAGCACCACTGATAATAGCTTGCGCAGACCCAGCACCTGAAAACCACTTCACCTTGGCGTAGCCTGCATCATCGAAGGCACGGAACACCTCATAAGTGCCAACCTGAATTTGCGTGTTGCCGTCAATAGCACTACCACCACCAAAGCCTCCACCAAGAACCAGCGCTCCACCTGCGCCACTAGTAACCCCACCTGCGCCACCACGTACATTCATCGTGCCGCCGGTAGCAGTAGACGAAGTTTGGTGTGCGCGTGTGATTGTGGCTATTTGATCCAGCTCGACACCGAAGTATGGGTCGAACACCACCAAGTTGTTGTATTCACCGCCCTCATCATCTTCCCACCCTTGGACAATAACAGCCTTACGAACAGAGTTGCCATCATCTCCACCATCATTACCGGGGCGCAGAACTAGGTTGCCAGGCGCGTAGCCATAGTTGCAGTCCTGTCCTGAAATGTAGAGGTCGTTAGCATTCGCATCACCTGAAGCAACCGCCGTAATGATCGGCTCGGTGGCAGCCTTGTAGCCGAAGTACAGATGGTCGTAGGCTAGTTCGGCAACCGACGGCGTTGCAGCATACTCGTAGATATGTAGACCAACATCGTCGATCTCCAACATCTTCCTGTAAGTAGTCGTCACATCACCAGCCACCTGAACTAGGAAGTGTCCTGATGTGCCTCCTGCACCAGAACCGTAACCGGCCCGCGCGATAAGATCACCGGCAGCCGCACCAGCAAAACTCGTGGCCTGCGAGATCATCGTCAGATCGGTGCCGGCAGCCGTGGTCGTCAATCCATGCCCTAGTGTTGGAGAGATGACCGCGTCATCGAAGACAATCGACGTAAGCCTGGTCAGGATGTAGTCCGAACCAGACGAAACGGTGACTACCGGTAAGGCGCTACCACCAGCGAACAATCGCAGGGAGGTAACAGCTGCATCCTGCCCTCCAACGTCCAAGTAGTTGCCACCTACCTTTACAAACGTTGCGGCGGTGCCGTTAAAGTCACCTTCGATCTCACCTAGGTAGGGAAGTGACCACTTTGCACTGCCAAGGTTGTCGAACGTAGCGACCACGACGCCGTTCACCTGGAAGCTGTGCCCCTTGCCAGTGGCTACCTCGTACACTGCATCGTCGGTGCTCCACAGCAACCGAGGAAGCGCGGTCGTGGCGCCGATGACACCCTTGTCGTCGATGCGTACCTGCTCGCTGGCAGAGATGCTTACCTTGAACGAGCCCTCTGAAGTACCGCCAGCAGAACCGATCTTCACATGAACATCGCCACTGACAACGCTGGCGTCGCCGGTGACGAGGTTGAGATCTTTTGTGCTACCCAAACCGCCAGCGGTTTCAATCGTGATGCCGCCGCCGACACCTCCAGCAGGAGCACCCTGCGTCTCGATGATCAGATCCCCAGTAGCGGAAACCCATGCAGTCAGCCGTACATCACCAGCCGATAGAGCGTCGCCCTCCGGCACATCGTCAGTGCTGACAGTGAGTCCCCGACTGACATCGGTTTGGCTTGCACCGGTTGGGATTAGAAGCTCAATCCGCCCAATTCTGTCAACGCTATAACCAGGAGCCAGTTCAAGATCACCGCCCGGGTTGGTGGCGCCGCCGTTACTGTTGCTCTGCGCCTGCAAGCGCAGCGCCTCTTGCGTAGCACCTAAAACTGTGTTGACTGCTTGACCGATGGCAGGTGCGGACTCGCCGCTGTGAAACTGCACGTCCGTAAGGTACAGTGTAGCTGTGCCACCCGTAAGATTGATCGCGTCTGCCCCATCAACCTCCAGGGAGATCTGACCAGCGCCGTCAATAACAGTCCCGTGTGTGGTATTACCAAGCGTGACCTCGCCTGCATCATAACCGACGACGTGGTTGGCGCCGTCAACGATGACGTTGCTGTTCAGATCCAAGTTGCTGCTGAGAAGCTGTACAACGCCTGGCGTGGCGTGCGCCGTACCCTGTAGCTGCAGAACCTGACTCGCGGCAGTGCCACCGATGATGGTCTGGCCACCAGCGCGCCCTGCTAGTAGCACATATAGAGAGCTGTCGAGCGCGTTCAGCTTCGTCTTGTCAGCTGAGTCCATGAAGCCATGGCTGACTCCAGCAACAGCCAAGTCGTGCAGTGAACCACCACCTCGACTACCGTGCGCATGCTGATGCGTAGAATGAGCAAACGCACCACCCGAACCGACACTGTTAACGCTGTCGTGTATCGTCACCACAGTCCCGCCAGCAGGAACTGCATGAGAGTGATCTGCTCTTGCCAGATTGTCGCTGACCCCATCACCGGCGGATTGACCTACAGCAAGAGAGTCAGGAGAACCGACATCGATCTGATGAGCGTGGTCACCACGTATGAAGTTAGTGGCAACACCAGCCGTGCCAGCCGAGGCGTCACAGTGCGCTGTACTAGAAGCAGTCACGCAAGAATGCACATGGTCAGCATGGGCGTACTCGTTCGTAGAACCCACAGCCCCGCCCGTGTTGTGCGTTAACGCACCTACCGCTGCCGCCCAACCGTAATTCGCATGAGTGTGGTTGGAGCGCGCCAGAGTATCATATGCGCCAGCCCCACCAGTCTGACCGGGGTACACGTCAGTCGCTGCGCCTGCCGCTGTCTGCACCTCGTGCGTGTGATCTTCTCTGGCAGCCTTGGTGGCCGTACCCACAGCCCCAGCACTCGCGTCTACGTCAGCTCCGGCCAGGGTAGCTAGGCCGGTGACACCGATGTCTAGCCACTCAGCGTAACCGCCAGCGTTGCGTACAAACACCTCACCGCCGCTCGCCCCAGCCCACGTACTAGCCGTGGTTCCATCCATCACCAACGCCGAGGTAGCGTTCACTATGAAGTCGTGTGTAGACCCAGTGGTGACGACGTAGTCGATACCGTCAACGCCTACGTTGCTACCTATTGTCAACTGATCCGATCCCCACCGAAGTAGAGGCGAATCCGCAGTTTCAGAATCCTTACCGAAGATGTTGAAGGTGGTAGTTCCCCTGATATGCCCAGTGGTTGCCACACCTGTTGCCCCGAACTCGATGTTGTTCGCACCCGACCCGATTTTGACGCCAGCTGCATAGGTAAGATTGTCACCGGCAGTCGCATAGCAAATTTGATCTGCCTGGCCAGACGGTGCCTGCAGAAGCGAACCGGCCGGCAGCACCTGCCACGTTGCTTCTCCACCAGTCTTCCAGGTGAGCACGTAACCGTCTGATGGCGTAGCTGCCTTTATGGTTGAACCCAGCCAAAGGACAGACGTGGTCCCCATGTAGAACTGATGCCTTCCCACAGAGAAGTAGTGCAACCTCTCGATATGGTTGCCATCACCAATGGACATGTAGTCACTGGTGTTGACCTCCAGGATTCGCGCCTCGTTCACCTCGGAGTTGTCCATGCAGGAGATCCATGGAGTCTTCTCGAAGCGCAAGTCACCATAGGTCGGAACAGCCATACCAGTACGACTGAGCGCCAGCCCGACAGCGTCAATCTTTGCTACAGGGGAGTCATTCACCTTGAAGATGTGCGACTTGGCAGTAGGCACATCATAGGTGCCACTATCGTTCCACAGGAGTCTAGGCAGGCTCCCAGTACCGTTGTTGTCAATCTGAGCCAGCAAGGTGCCGTCCGCCTTGAACTCACATTGCACCTCCGAACCGAAGTCGAGGATTATCTTGTTGTCAGAATCGACTTCTATGTCACCTCCACCAGTAGTACTGACCCGTACACCACCAGCAGCACCAACTATCCCCGCACTGGTATCACCCCTAAGTGTGGCCGACGCACCAGACAGAGTCACACTGATAAGAGTGGAGTCACCAAATGTGGCAACGTCACTACCATCATCCTCCTTCACCGTAACCAGGTCGTAGAGCGAGGAGTTTATCGACGCCTGGATGACGTTTGCAGTAGTCGCAGCTCCTATGTTTGCGAACAGAAGGCGTGGGCTACTTCCATAGTCTAGCGTCGCTACTAAATTTGTACCCGCGTAGAACTCATGTGTACCAGTGAGGTCTGCTGCCCGATAGTCGATGCTGTCAACCGCTGTGTCATGGCCGAGCGTAGAACCAGCGCTGACGAGGTCGAGAACTGAGTTTGCCCCAAGCTTCGCATTCACTTGCGTGGTACCTGCAAGCGTTGCGATAGCTCCAGTAACAACCGCAGCTGCAGCAAGAGCCGTACCTACCTGAACGATGTCGCTGGCATCAATACCAAGCAGCTTGCGAAGAACGCCACCACCCGTGGTCTCACCGGAGATGTAGGTATCGTTCTGAAGCAGGATGCGCTCTTCTGCAGCAGGAGTAACTCCTGTACCAAAATCGAGACCGTCCTCGAACCCATCTACACGTAGCACTTCAATGCCGGCGGTGTAGTCTTGCACCCCAGCATTGGCGAAGCAGAGCTGATTGTCTTGGGTAGGACTCGTGGGACCTACTAAGCCAGCACCGGAGCCAGTGATTACCCAGTCAGTACCATTGTAGGTGTAGGACCTCTTGATATCCTCAGCGTAGGTAGTCATCCCAATGTCAGGAGAAGTGAATACCCATACGATACCGTTGTACTCAGCAATCTCGTCGTCGTGACCAGACCAAGCACCTATTCCACCAGAGGCTACGATGTAGCGAGCACCTAATACATCCTTCCCAGACGGGTCGTTCTCATCCTTGCTGAGAACGCTCTCCTGCCAGTCAATAGAGACACCTCCAGCAAGAACAGCGTCCATCTGCATCAGCGCCGCATTCCACAGCCGATGAGAGGAATCGTGGTCTCCGCTCCATCCCCAAGGCTGCCCATTGGTACTGGGCATCTCGAAGTTGAGCTCGTTCTCCCTACCGTCGACCGCATCCTCCTCAGGCAAAGACAGGGATAGCGGGAGCTCTTGGTACGGAGGCAGAATGAAGTTGAAGTTCGGGGTGGCAACAGCGATGTTGCGAATATCTACGCTGGCCTGACCAGTGTAGCTAGCTCCATCCCAAACCGTGATTCTGATTCGGTAGCAGCCATAGAATCCAATGGTGGGCGTGAAGAGCTGCAGAGGCGTGTCGCTAGCAGGATTCTCTGCCATCAACCCTGGCACTCCCGGGTCCTTCTCATCAGGAGAACCTGGCACGCCATACAACATCTCGATGCGCCATGAGGCGATGTTGCTGCCACCTCCCTCGGTGCTGTTCTTGATGGCGACAGGGTTACCAGGGACTACAACCAGAGCTTTTCCATCACCTACAATGGCTGAAGGTGACGACTGCTCGAATTTCAGGAGTGCGATAGCGGCCATTCTGCTAACCTCTACTCGTGCCTGTGTTCAAAGAGATGGACCCGGAGCTCATCCTGAAGTCCATCGAGGGGTACAAGGACGCGCTCGCTCCGGCCCAAGTAGCGCAAGAAGCTTTCTACCGACAGTTCGCTTGCCCTCGTTGTGGGTGTGAAACCATGACCAAGGAGTTCCTCTCCTCCCTCGGGTCGGGAAGAGGCGTAACTTTCGTGAATGAAGAGGCACTCCCTCGAGCCATGCTGCGCTGTGCTCAGTGCAACCTGCTCCTCAACCCCCACACGGGGATGGTCATCGAAGTCGGAGAGGGTGTCGTCCTTCCAAATGAGATCCTCCCGCACATGAATCGTCGCTGAACTCATGTCACGTTCCTCGTGATGTTCAGCAAGTCCGGGATGAACGCCGACAGGCGCCCTGTGCTTAACCGGTCCTGAGACCTCTGAGCCCACACTGACCGGTCCACACTATGGACAATGGCAATGAGGTCGATGGGATTCGCCACGTAGGTAGCTCCCCTATCCGTGGCACGCTTCTGGATGTCACTCGAGTCCAAAGAGTCCACTGGGAAGAGATCCCGGATGTATTTCTCTACCTCTGGAATGACCACGCTCTCCCTAGAGCCTCCCGTGTAGGTCATGTCGAAGCGCACGAAGTGAGGGATGAGGTGACGGCTAAGGGGGTTCGAGCACACCACGCGTTCTACCTCTGAGGAGGCGAAGCTCTGAACCAGCCCCACAGTAGAAGACCGGTCATACTCAATCTGGATGTTCTGCCCAGTCATCTGAGTAGCGTTCTGTGGGTCATCCTCCACCCCAGGTTCAAGAATGCTACGAGATATGACCAGGTTAGGCAGCTCTGAGTCGGAGAAGGTCAAGTTCTCGTCCTCAGTAGTCATGTACCACCCATCAGAACGGTAGCCTGCTACCAACAGCTGCTGCCCTGACTCGATGTTCCAGAAGTCACCAGAGCCCTCACTGATGAGCTCCACATCGAAGTAGTACAACCCCGCCTCCGCCTCATTCTCCGCCATCTCAGTAGTACTGATGCGCTGTACGCCAGTTCTACGAACTCTGAAGGACTGCTCTGTCGGGTTTACCCACTCGGTTGAGGTGGGGAAGTTCCCATCGATGTTGAGCGTCGTCATTCCTACATAAACTACAGGATACTCACCAGCATGAGGCGACGCGTTGCTACGGTCAGCAGCGCTGTACTTCGTAGGTGGACTATACCCATCTACCTCATCCAAGAGGTCATCGTTGGAAGTTCCCTCTCTACGCACCACGAATGGGTACTCGGTGGTGAACTTCAGACGATTGAAAGTGTCAATGTAGGCTACTTCAACTCCTGCCGCTGCGTTGATCTGCTCGGGGACCCCTCCCTTGGTCACCTCATCAGGGTTGATAGACGCATCATCCCTCACGAAGGTCACAACCTTGTCCGGTCCATCGTTGATGGAGAAGATGAAGGTCTTTCCTACCAAGTTGGGGATGGGGTCGACTGTGAGCTCTTTGCTCCCACGGATGGGCATGTTCTCGATGACCAGCTCATCACCAGGCTTGATGCCAGACAACACAAAGTCTTGAGAGGCAGACGTGAACGTAATCCCTCCATCATTCGAGCCACCATCCATTGGCTGCTCCCCATCAGGGAGAGTAGGGATTTGCTGATGCCAGAGCGTGGGGTCTGGGATGAAGTTGGCTACACCCAACTCCTGCAGGTCCAAAGAGAAGAGTGTGTCACCATCCACCTCGAAGGAGGTCGGCTCGAGGAAGTAGACGCGCACTGAACCCAAAGACCTGGCACCAATACGCACCTTTCTGTTGGCCTCCGGCATGAAGTAGGTGCCACTACCACCCAACAGGTCGGATTCACTATCAGCCACAATCAACGCGGTTGAAGTTCCATCACGGTCGAGGATGAAGGGAGAGGGGTAGAAGCCTACGTTGTTCCCGCTCACCACCTCCAGCACGTCTAGCCCTGTAGCTACATCGATGAGTGGGTCCAAAGAGGACCAACCTCCCTCCGCCAAGGCAGTATCCGACCGAACGTCAGCTGTGGTGTAATCCTGAGCGATGCTACCGAACAGGACTGACCTGGCGCTACCACCAGTCACTCGAACAAGTCCATTGCCCTCAGGTCGGATACCAAACCGGCGCTCGTTCACCTTCAGAACCATGCTCTGGTAGCCATAGCCGGCAAACGTGCTGTTCAGTACTACGATGATTTCGTCGAGAGTAGGGTTAGTTACACCGAGCCACAACGTGAAGCTGGAACCATCGATGTCTATATCCAGCGTCTGACCGGAAACGATTGCAAACTGACCTAATACATTCGTCTCTTGACTCACCAGTCCAACAGTGGCGTCGTTGTACTCGTGCTTCACCCCACGCGCTGGGTTCTGAAAGGCCCGGCTCTGCACATCCACCGGTTTGGCGTACGGGATGATGGAGCCCTGAGGCTGGCTGGATGAATCCACGAGCTCGATGGAGCGAATGCGAACCAATGGAAGCTGAATCCCATTACCTGCAGGTCGGTAGATCTCGTAGTTCGCTGACCCCAGTGAGTGGGGAAAGGCTACGTCTATCTGCAACCGGTCGTAAGCAGGTAGCAGTGGGTCAGCAATGATACTGTAGTCCCCCGCATCTGCTCCATCAAGAATGCGTAGTACATCCCCGGTTGCAATACCGAACGTGTCGAAGTTGACGCCTGCGTCGGTAGTCACCTCATCCGATCCCTGAACGGTGACCATGTCAGTACCACTCAACTTGGTCTCCCTAGGGTCGGTTAAGTTGATATTGAGCTCATCAACCAACCTCCAACGCAATGGTCCAACCTCCGAAACTAACAGTGCGGGGTCAACAGCGAAGCCTACCTCATCCGATGGTGAAAGTACCCTACCCAAGACACGGTAGGTACCAGCATTGGGCCCCTCTAGTATCTGTAGTGCGTAGCCCCTGAAGACAGCGTCGTCGATGGCTTGGTCTACTTCGTCCCCTGTCTCATAGTCCGTCCCCAACACGTGCTCTGCAGAGAATAGACTGAAAGGAACGGGTCCATAGTTGGCTACGAAACCCTGCGTCCCACTCAATATTGGGTCGTCGTCCGTCAAGTTGCTGAGAGACAGAGAAGCGTCGTCGAAGTCAGTAGTACGTGTGTAGATGTCGTACATCCCACCCACGTGCACCTCATCCTCGTTGATGGTCACAGTACCATTGGGATTGTCAGGGAATAGAATGCCTCCCGGGATGCCGCTGAGAGTAAGCTCACGCCGTCGGACGGACCACGACAGGTTCGTGAGCCCAACCAAGAACTCCTGGTCCACCGTATCAACGGTGTTCATCTGCGGTACGCGTAGTACGTTGAGGTCCATCGCCCCTACTACCGACCCGAAAGCACCAAAGACGGTAAGTACAAGGTCGGTGGCGTCCCCCACGATGGCGCTGAAGTCAGCCTCCGTGGAGTAGAACCTGCGAGTGAGAGAGTTTCCCTCACCATCCGAGATGGTAACGCCCGCATTGCCCGAAGCTACCAGCTCACCCAGGCCACCACCGGTGATGATGTCACGCTGCATCTCCGGGTCACTGAACCCAACAGCATTCAGTCGGTTGATCTCTGGGAATCCCTCGAGCAGCTTGGCGGCAATCCCCCGGAGAGCCACCATCGACTTCTCACCCAACGTGGCCTCGAGACGCCCCACGTACTCCTCCGCCGTCTCCTCATCCTCTCCCTTGCGGAACCGGCGCAGGTTGGTGACTCGAGCTGCAGAACTGATGTTGGCAATGCTGATAATCTCACCAGAACCAACGTTGTACGCAGCACCGGGCTCTGAAGCGATGACGTTGATGTCGAAGTAGTACTTGGTCCCCTCCGTCACATTGATCAACATCTCCGCCGTTCGGATGCTCTGCAACGCAGTGGGGAAGAACACCAACCCACCCCTAGAACTGACGAAGTTGTTCTGGTCGATGTGGACGTTCTGAGGCTGTCCGAAGATGAGACGTACTGGTCCCCTGGAATACTGACCCCGCCGGCGGGGAATGAAGTGATTGGCCCCTAACGCATCCACTTCCTCCAGAGTGAGGGACTGAGGGTCAGCGAAGGATTGACTACGGCGTACTCGAGTGGTCTCCCTCACCAGTGGGTCGAACAACAGAGTGTTCGGCTTGACAATCATGTCGCTGATGTTGTCGCCCTCATCCACTGCCATCTTCGGATACGCTTGCCGTAACCGGGTCACGATGAAGGTAGCCAGGTCCATGCTGAAGGGGTCCGCTCCCAACCGTCGGACAACGGGCTGGATGACCCTGGCGTCAAAGGGGGAGCCTACTGATGCGTCCACGTTGGGGTCGTAGTCGGCAGCGAGCTGCCGCATCAGTGCTTCAATGTCACGAATACCCACCTAGACCTCCAGGTTCACCCGAGCGGGGGTTCCATCCTGAGAAACTACCTCAACTGTCACGAACAACGATGCCGTAGACCTACTGAACGTGGTCCCCAACAGCTTAGCACTCAGCAGCCGCTCATCTCTGGGGATGCCAGAGTTCCTGCTCTGGATGGCTACTATCTGCCTTGCTGTGCGGTCTACTGCAATAGTGAAATCCGCCTTGATGTTCTGTCCCTCATCCTCACCGAAGCTCGAGCCCAAATTGGTGAGCGCCCCTGCCCCCAGGTCCTTGTTGAAGATGTCGCTGCCCGCATCACTGATGAGAATCTTCACGAACAGCTGCAGCAACCGTAGGATTCCTACTACCTTGCCCGGAGTGTCCCCAATGCGGAAGCGGAGCAGGCTCTTGAGTGAGATGGTCAGCGTCTTGCTGAGGACGTTGACGCTTTGGACATCCGGGTTGCTCTGTAGAGCATCCGGGAGCTGTGCCAGAAGACGCGTCTTGCTCAGTACAATGATGTCTGGAGACTGCGCTTCATTGATCTGAACCTCGTCCACCGCCCGGAAGTCAGACCCGATGATGTCCAGTACCTTCAGCCCACCAACCGTACGCATACGGATCTTGTTCAGCCGGATGGCCTCTTGCGGATGGACGGTCTGAAAATCTACGGCCATTGAGCCGAGTTTATCACGTCAGCGCTGCCAACCCCTGCTCTTCCAGAGCTCGCTGCATGGCCTCATAGGTGACACTGTCGAGTAGCCCATCCTGTGCTTCTTCAGGTACTCCAGCCTCTTTCTCGAAGGCAAGGGTAGCTTCACGCGTCTTTGCCCCAGCTACTCCATCGGCGCGCTTGGGGCCAAGGTCATAGCCCAGGTTCAGTAGTGCACGCTGTAGTTCAACTGGGTCGACCATGCGGAAAGCGTTGTCCGACTCCCACTGCTTGAGCTCCTTGGCCATGTCCGGGAGGTCCACATCGTAGAGTTGTTCGAGCACCGGCCGAATCTTGTTGTATCGGTGGGGGTAGATGGCGATGCCCGGGTTGAAGGTCAGATGCTTGGCCACACCGGCCAGCCAGTCGTTCGACCATGGCTCGAGCCCAATCACCACCGAGCTCCGCAGGGCCGTCTCCAGCGCCTTTGACGCCTTCAGCGGATTGTTCGCTGCGTAGCTCATGTACATGGCCTTGAATGCCCTGACGCCGGCGCAGTCAGGAGCATTCTCCACTACCTGGTGGGCCGAGCCCACCACGAACCACCCCAGGCGGTCCACCGTCCAGTCTCGCTGGATTGCTTGAGCCTCGGGGCCCTTGAAGACCTCTGCCGCCACCCTCATCCACGCCTTGGCGTACTCCTTCGACTGGTCATCCCAGTCATCCTTCTTCCCCGTGGCGTTGAGGAAGTACATCTTCTGCTGCGAAGCTACCGTATCTACTGCCATGCCCTTGTGACTGAAGAAGCGGTACTTACCACCAGTACTACGCTCAAATCCGTAGCCACACGTGTCAGCATGGTCCAGTACTGGATTCAACAGGTTCTTGTTCCGCTTGTACAGAGCTCCGTAGATGTCATCCACGCTGTGCTGTGGACTACGGTTGCACCACTGGATGAGCCCCTGGGTATCGATGCACTTGTCATAGCGGTTGATGTTGTCCCACGCGCCGCCTTCAGTAGCTGTGATGACAGCCAAGATGCGGTCGTTCTCTGAGACCACATGGTCCGAGAGCTTGAACTTCTGGTTCCCGTAGTAGTACGGACCCGAGTAAGAGCGGTAGCTACCCCATCCAAAACCCATTTCTAAAGCTCCTTGATCTATTCGTCGGTGTTCACATCACGCAAGGGGTCCTGATGCAGGAAGCGCTCGGGGTCTATCTGCTTGAGCTCCTCCACCACCTGTTGAATCTGGGCTTCAATGCGGTCTACTCGAGCCAGCTCAGTCTCCCGGAGCTTCGTGCTGTCCCCCTCAATCTGCTGAATCTGCTTGTCCATCGCCTCCTCGAACGTGAAGCGATGGAAAGTCTGGATGTTCTGCTGGCCAGTGACCAGAGCGTAGGCGCTGTTGAGCGCCCGACGCTGCTCCATGTGGTAGCTCTGGTTGAGCTGCTCCTCGGCCTGTTGGTCCTTTGTAGCCACTGCAAGAAGTCTACTACAGAAGGGATAACAGCTGTGGAGGTAACCTATGCAGTGGATTTTCTACGGGGCAATCGTCTACGTGGTGTGGCGGAGCTGTCAGAGGAAGCACAGCACAGGCTGATGCTTCTTCTAGCTACAGAAACCACACCCCGCAGGGCCGAGGGGGATGGGAGCCGTGCGGGGTGTGGGGAAGTTGGTGCCCGTGCTGTGCACTCAGGCGATGGTGTCAACACCGAATACGTCAACCGGGCACCCGCACCGTAGTCAGCTCGTACAACTTGGTCAACCCCACCGATGAAGAAGCCCCCTGCCCTTTCCCCACGTCTTCTATCTGACGATTGAAGCTCTAGGGTACTCAGCTTGGGGGCTCTTCGTTCTGCCGCTCTAGGCACTACAACCGTAGCACAATCTGTAGGTAAGAAAAGCGCCGACTACGAGGGTCCCGGGGGGAGGGAGGACCACTCGCAGTCGGCACGGTGCCCACACCAACGGTCAAGCTGATGTGGGCTTGCAAACGCCCAACGCACTAGGGCGACGGTTTCTAACATCGGCGAGCAAAACCGGCAAACTCTGCACGGGGAACGGTTTCATAGGGTGGTCGGGAGGTCCACATCCTCCGCCAAGTGTGGGTGCCCGAGTTCTCTGAAAAGGCCCATGAGTGCGAGAACCAATTTCCTCATGAGCACGGTGCCCCCACCAGGTATCGAGCCTGGTGGGGGCTAGTGGAGGTATCACTGGACACTCTACAAGCCACATTGGATACCTCAGGAGCGTCTCTCGACAAGACGGATGGAGCCGACGGTGAGGTTTCCCAGACCGCCATCTAGAGTGCCTTCCGAATGACAAGTACCTGACTCCTACCTCTAGCTCAGGATTAGTGTCCGGGGCTACCGGTCTTCATCAAAAGCCTTCAGTCGTGCCCTCATCAGAATGCTGCGAGACTGGTGGGGGCCTGTAGGCAGCTTCGCCCATACCGTCGCTCTACCACGAGGGCCCCGCACTCGTCCAGTAGACGTTACACGGTAGCCCTTGGCGACAGCCATCTTCACAACTTCTGCACTCTTAGACATTTACCTCTGACCGGACATTGGTTTGCCACAACGTGTGACGATGCAGAGTGAACCACGTGCAGGTTTCCAGTCTTGTCACTCTTGGAGATGCCCGGAATCGAACCGGGGTCCGCAATGCTTCTTCAGAACCTTCATTCACGTGCGTAGTCTGGAACCTCCAGACCGGTTTGCCTGTCTTCCCAGGCTGCCATCCTCTCCGTGTTCTTGATCCTGCATCGGAGAAACGCCGCAGGGCGCAGCTCGTGTGGGTTTGCGCCTCCTGAACTACTCGAGCTCCTCACTCAGGAGACGGCCCTACGCAGCCTTATCGACTGCGAGGACGGGGTCTGCGTTATCGTTCGCAAGTAATACGGCTCGATTGATTAAGTCGGGTCGAGCGCCGCCTACACGCAAGTTCTGATGTCTACACCACGTCGAAGCCCTTCATCCCCATTCGGCCCGCCGATGTGTCACGAAGACAGGGACCGGCGGACCTTCACACAATCGCGTATCTCTCGAGGCGCCTCAGTGTTCCACAATGCGCCTTGGAGTTCTATCTTTATCTACGGGGTGACACGTTCGTTCAGCCTTCTCGTCCACCACCGAGCGTCCTGGGTTTCCCTCATTACAAGGCAGGACCTTGGCCTAGCATGGCTTACCTCCATTCTCCTGAAACCAATCTGAGCTATCTCTAGCTACTGCTTTGCAAAGCTATTGTACCCGATACCTCAGGCTTTTTACACCTGGGAAAAGAACACGTCCGGCAGGGGAGAAACCCATTAAGCCTTCTAGGCGCCGGACGCTTAGAGTGTACCCGCTCATCTTGGACCGTCAACTTCCTTCACAATGGAGTAAGGACCGACGACGTCCGAGAGCAGGTCGGAGAGGTAGCGTATGAGCTCACCCTCCTTCTTGTTGGTGCAATAGAAATTCAGAACCAGCCGTTTGGACTCAGGCTTGTCCTCTCTAACCAAACGCAGGTGTCGTGCCCTCTCCACGTTTGCTCCTCTTTCTCTTGGGCGCTTCCTTGATGTCAGGCAGCCGTCCCACCACGAAGTAGTGCTTCCCGATTGGTAGAGGCTCGCTGACCTCGTACCCTTGAGCCTCCAACTCGTTCATGGCGTTCTCGAGCTTCCCCACAAACTGGTCGCAGGTCCCGAAGTCCTGAATTGCTAGAACCCTCCACTTCCTCGGTACGTTCTTGTTCATGTCACCTTCTTGTACCCCCGGGAGTTCGGTCTGAACCGCCGGAGTAGAACGCGGACGGTCTTCACACCGCCATTGGGGGTTGTAGCCTTGCACACAGCGTACTCCCCCTCAATGTCAACCACCGACAGAGTACGACTGAGCACCCGGCGGTCGTTGTCCTTGTACATATGACCCACCTTCACGTGATGGGGGTTGACTCTCACCACTTGTGCTCCATCTCCATGTGCTCGTATGGAATCTCGGCCTGGTCAAAGACCGTGAGTCCCTCCTTCAGCCGGTAGTCGATGGCGTAGTACACCTTCTGCACTCCACCGAGGTTGACCAGCCGCTTCGCACACATCTTGCACGGCAGGTGGGTGCAGAAGACTATCTTCGGCCAGGCTCTGGGGCTGTCACAGTTGATGACCGCATTCTCTTCCGCGTGAAGGCACCCACAACTACCAGGCTCTTCACTGTCGCAGGTATTGGGCAGCCCAGAAGCGTTGCCGTTGTAGCCCATCGCCAGAATCTTCCTGAAGTCGGAGCTGGCGATGACACACCCGACCCGAAGGCGCTTGCAGGTAGACCTACCGATGAGCAAGCCCGCCATCCGCATGTGGATCTCCTCGAAGGATGGCCGAGTGTGCGTCATGATGGACGACTGCTTCATTCCCTTGTCTACGTCCACTTGTACATTCCCTCGAATGGTAGACGGGTCTGGACGACCCGAGTGTTGACCCGCTTGATGGCTGTACCGTGCGCTCTGAACCCGATGATGGTTTCCCTCTCCGGGTCGGCACACAGCGCGCACTCCTTGCAGGTCGTTTCAGTTGTCTGCGCCGGGCAGACCAGTATCCTCCTCCCCTTCGGAGTCTTCAGGACCTTGGGGGCTTCTCTCGAAACCACCACGCACACTGGAGCAATCATAGCCTCGAAGAGCTCGTCTGCATGGTGCGGGTTGTCCGCCGACAGACTGATGGCTAGCCCTCCCAGGATGTTGGCCTCACGGATAATCTTGGCGTTGACCTCGTTGTTCAACACTGGCTTGTGCGTGTAGGTAAAACCACGCGTGTGCATGGCTGCGTCCATGAGCAGGTCAAGCTTCTGGAAGTCAATCTCCTCGTCCATCCCCGGAAGGTCGCCACCAATGTTGTGGCGCCAGAGCTGGTTCTCTGGAAACCTCTGCACCTCATCGCAGAAGTCCACCCAGGTCAGACACTCCTCCGGGGTCTTCCTCCAACGCAGCCCGAGCACATGGTACTCCGAGTAGCAACCACCACCGTACCAAGGGCAGCTACGTGGACAAGTACCCGGGCTGGTCATCGTCTGCGGGATGGCTCCCGTCTTGCGGTTCTTGGAGTCGAGAATGAGACGCACCCTCAACTCCTGCTTCAGCTCATTAGCACTACGCCAGTGCCACATTGGGCGCTCGCTCTCCGGGATGGCGTAGTGCTCTCGACAGACGTCGCATCTGTTCACGAACCTCCGACTCCTCTTGGAGTAGAACTTCTTGAGTGGCTTGTTCTTCCAGCACTGCGTACATCTCCTCGGCACAAGCCGAGTTTCAACTAGAGCAGCTCCTCTGACAAGTCAAAGTCGTCGTCACCAACATCATCCCAGTCAGGAGGGTAGCCTTTCTCGTCCCACTCCTTCTGAGTCCCGCACTCCTCGATGTGCTTCTTCCACAGCTCCTGCTTGATTTGAAACCACTTACCCATCACTGTGTTCCGCTTCTTGTACTTCCAGTCCGCTGAGTCCTTGGAGTTATCCGACATCGACAACCAGATCTCAGCGTACGAAGTACCCGTCTTGAAGTCCTTGTACAGCAGCCCACAGTGAGGGCAGGGGTCATGGTTGCCAACGTATTGAGACATCTACCTGACGTCGTACGAGGTGGCGGTAGTCTTGGGGTAGGGTACGGCAATGTCTCCCTTGATGAGGAGGCACCCAGATTCTTTCCAGTTCATCGGATCTTCATCCACCAGCTTTCCCATGAACTCGAGTTTCCCATGGTCGCCCTCTGCCAGTGTGGTGAGCAGCTCCGCCTTACTGTACTGGTCGACTCTGATGTCCCCATCCTCTGTGCACGTGATGAGGAAGTAGCTTTCGTGCATGTAGCCTCCAATCGAAGGTGTTATCCCCTCTTCTCCATCGGTCTGTCTCCTGGACAGGGGACATAGTCTCTGTCTTTGCGCCAGTTCTCGATGAGTGCCTTGCGGAATGCCAGAGCAGCCTTCTCGTAGCCAATCTTGTCTGACATCCCTGCACTGGAATGAGTCTCCGCAGCTACCCGCACCGCCCACTCTGGGACCTTGCCATCCTTCCAGTGCCCATCCCGACGGAGGTAGTCGATGTCCTCCATCGCCTGTAGGCACTCCGCTACCG
>Ga0114922_10001396_pt1 | contig 22963 bp, 28 predicted proteins | sample AartaG_FD_100975 | JGI IMG/M metagenome (GOLD analysis project Ga0114922, IMG submission 100975) | Deep subsurface microbial communities from Aarhus Bay to uncover new lineages of life (NeLLi) - Aarhus_00045 metaG | ecosystem: Environmental > Aquatic > Marine > Oceanic > Sediment | place... | reverse complement strand
TCATGCCCACAAATGCAACAAAGATTACAAATGAAAATCTTCCATATCTGAGAATGTTGGATAGCATACATCTTTCAATCGATTCCTTTAAAGATAAAAAAAGGCGTACTCAAAATCCAAATGAAATACTCAATTTGATTCCCGAATTCAAATCTTATGGAATACAACCTTGGTTTAATATAACTTTGGGTTCTTCTAATTGGGATGAGATTGATGATTTTATAAAATTTGGATCGGAAGAAAATGTAATAATTAATTTTATAACTCCAAGACCGCATACAATCGAACAAAATTTTTTGATAGATGAATTGAAATTCGTTGCCAAACGTGTGAACGGACTCGAAAAGAAGATAGAACCATATCCTAGAATATTTTGTGATGATTCGTGTCGAAGTTTCGAGAAATGTGAACAGAAACATTTTGATATAGCTGTAGCATGGAATGGTGATATGTACCCATGTTCTGCGGCATTCTTTTATGATTATAAATTTGGGAAGATTGAAGACTTTTCGAGGTTGGACGATTTTTGGGAATCACCAGAAATGCAAAAAGTCCGTGTGGGCAAACATTCTATTTGTGATAATTGCAAACAATATGATGCGGAATGGAATAAGATAAAGAATCAGTAAATCATTTTTTACAGAACGATATCCATGAATCAAAACATGAAACGCATATTGGAACTCAAAAATAAACATGACGGGGAGCGAATATTCATTATAGGAACGGGGCCTTCGTTATTGAAAACAAATTTTGACCTTTTGAAAAACGAAATTCTTTTTGGGGTGAATACGCTATATAGGGGTTACCAAAAATTCAATATCTATTGTGAGTATTATGCGGTTTCAGATCCAAAAATGCCATATTTGCAAGATCTTTTGAATTTGGATACACAAATGTTTTTTGGGCATGGGGCAATGGACAATTATATATCACAACTTCTGAATCATGAAATTGAAGTTAAAAAGGTACCCTTACTTTTACCATTGATGGGATGGATGTGGCAAACCCCTCGGAACTTTTCAAAAGATTTGGTTCGTGGGACTTTTAATGGCGATACTGTAATAATTGATGTTTGCTTACAAGCGGCGTATTACATGGGATTCGATGAAGTTTATCTTTTAGGTTGTGATTCTGATTACTCAGGGCAGCATAGTTATAATGGAATGAAAACTTATAATTTACAAGGTAATGGGGTTTCTGGAGATTGGTCAAAAGTATTTGCTTCATACGAGATATGCAAGAAAATTTTTGAAGAGAGTAATCGCAAAATCGTAAATGCCACCGTTGGTGGGAAATTAGAAATTTTCGAGCGAAAATCTCTTGAGGAAATAATATGATAGATGCCATTACTTTTGTACGGCTTCAAAGCCAACGAGTACCTGCAAAAAGTATTAAACCCTTGAGTGGGATCCCGTTATATAATTATGCAATTAAAGTAATGAATGAAGTTCCAGAGATTGATAATATCGTAGTTTATGCGAGTAGTGAAGGTATATGTAATAATATAGACCGCTCATTGCGATATACTTTTAAAAAACGATCTGATTCATTAGATTCTGATTCTGCAACCTTTAATGATATTATGGATCTGGCTATCAATTTAGTCGATTCCGAATATGTTGTATATTTTTGTGTCACATCGCCATTTATGAAACCGAAAACCATAAGCGAGATGATTACTGCGGTGATTACAGAAGATTATGACTCTGCATTTATGGCGAAAGAAATTAGAAATTTTTGCTGGTATAATGAAGAACCTCTTAATTATGATCCTAATAGGATTTCGTTTACACAAGATTTGGAACCTGTTTTGGTGGAGACCAGCGGGTTATATATTTTTAGGAAAGATTTGTATCAGGAAACGGGAAGGCGAATAGGATTTACACCTTATATCAAAAGAGTAGGTATTGTTGAAGGGCATGATATAGATTATATTGAAGATTTTAAATTGGCGGAAAGCTTTATAAACGGGGGATTAGTTTGAAAGCGGCGGTATTTCGACATCAGGGTTGCATCGAAGTTGTGGATATGGATGTACCGATATTGAAAGACAATCAAGTCTTATTGAAAATTGGTTATGCGGGGATTTGTGGGACGGACAGAGCAATATTTAATGGGGATATTCCTTGCAAAAGTATCGTGTTGGGACACGAATTTAGTGGGGAAGCAATAGAAATGGGATCAAAGGTTACTAATATTAAAAAAGGGCATTACTATAATGTCCAACCCAATCTATCTTGTGGTATTTGCGATATATGTAAAAAACACAAATATAGCCTTTGTGAAAACAAAATCAGTTATGGCATTCATATTGATGGGGGGTTTGCGGAATATTGTGTTATCGATCACCAATTGCTTTTTCCGGTTTTAAATATTTCGCATATTGAAAGTGCTCTTGTAGAGCCAATAGCATGTTGCTTGCATGGGTTAGATCAATGTATGTCGCTAATGGATCGAAATATTCTAATAATTGGAGGAGGATTCATAGGGTTAATATTCGTTCAGTTAGCGAAATTGCGGGGGGCGAATGTCCATCTTATAGAGCCAAATGAAAAGAAACGAGCCTTGGCGGAATCGTTTGATGCGGATTTTGTTTATGAATCTCTTTCTGAAATCGATACGAATTTCGATCTGATTATAGAGGCGGTAGGGAAATCGGAGACGGTTGATGATGCTTTAAAAGTCGTAGGTCGAGGGGGAGAAATTTTAATATTCGGTGTAAGTTCAGAAACGGAAAGCGTTCTTATAAAACCCTATGAAATGTGGGAGAAGGAACTTAGAATATTCGGTTCTCGCGGTAATGGTCATGATCACACTGATGCAATACAACTCATACCTCAGTTAAATGTAAAGGATTTAGTATCTTCGGTAATTGAATTGGATGAAATAAATAAAGAATTCATCGCACTGGGGCAAGATGATTACATAAAAGCAATAGTTCATATTTCGGGGACGGAATGATGCGTGAGAAATCGAATGAAACGATATCGGAGGAAAAGGAAGAATTGAATTCTGATTCGAAAAAGAAATTGAACATCTGTTGTGGTTCGTTATTGTTGGAGGGATATGATAATAGTGATCTGCATCCCATTAATTCAACGGTTATGGAGTTTGATCACAGTAAGACGTGGCCAGTAAAATCGGAATCTTATGATGAAGTTTATGCTCGGCATTGCATAGAGCACTTTTCAAAAGATGAAGCAACGTTTTTAGTCGGAGAGATATATAGAGTGCTTCGACCTGGGGGCATGGTATATATAACCTGTCCAAATTTGGGGTATATCCGTTGGGATATGAATGATCCAGATCCACGAAAGCGGGATATACTTATGGCATTCTATTTTGGATATCAAACAAAGTCCTTTGATTCGCGGTGCGATTCCCACAAATGGGGATATACATGGGAAACGTTAGGACATTTGCTAATTGACATTGGGTTTTGGAAGGTGAAAAATCTGACAAATAATCCAATATCGCGTGAGTTTCAGGCAAAGCGTTGGTTTGGCGGAATAATTACCGAAGGGAACACTGCTCATCATTTAGAAGTGATTGGCGTTAAAAGACTTGGAGAACGTTGATATGGCCACGGCAAAAAAGCTAAAAAATAAGATCGCAATAATTACTGGTGGGGCGACAGGTATTGGTAAAAGTTGCGTTTATGCTTTGAACGAAGACGGAGCGAAAATAGTTTTAGCATATTTCAGAAGTAAGGACGAAGCTAAAAAAATCGCTGACGAACTTGATAATATTGTGCTCAGGCAGATCAATGTTATTAAGGAATCGGAGATAAAGAAGTTATTCGATTTTGTGTCAAGCGAATTTGGAGGAGTTGATATTCTAATTAATAATGCTGGAGGGAACGTATCGTTTTGTGAAACCGAGCAGTATTCGGTTGAGGATTGGGAGCATACCTTCAATTTGAATACTCGCAGCATTTTTCTTATGTGTAAATATGCTATCCCATTAATTCGAGAAGCAGGTAAGATTATAAATATTAGTTCGGTTTCAGGTAAAACCGGTGGGGCGCCAGGTGGGATGGCGTATGCAGCAGCGAAAGCCGCTGTTGATTGTATGACAAAAGCATTAGCTAAGGAATTGGCGACGAGAAGAATAAACGTGAATGCGGTATCTCCGGGCGTGGTTCGAACAAAACAGCACGAGCATTTCTCCTCAAAAAAATACTATGCTAGTTTGATAGAGCAGATTCCATTGGGGCGGGATGGATTGCCAGATGATATTGCAAACGTGGTTGGGTTCTTATGTTCTGATGCGAGTGATTATCTTACGGGGCAAATTATCGAAGTAAACGGGGGGCAATATATGAAATGATTGCTTGGATGAGAACATAATGGATGGATGGGGAGGAGAACGGCAAATAGGACAGAAACTCGATGATATAGAGGTAAAACACGTAGAGAGATATAAATTTGCACAGAAATATTGCTGTGGCAAAAATGTTTTGGATGCGGCATGTGGATGTGGGTATGGTTCAAAAATTTTATCCGAAGAAGCGAAGAAAGTTTTGGGTGTGGATTGCTCGGAAGAGGCAATCAAATATGCGCATGATAATTGGGGAGCTAGGAATATAGTTTTCAGGCAGGTTGATTTGAATACCTCGGATTTGAAGGATTTGGGAACGTTTGATGTGATTGTGAGTTTGGAAACAATTGAACATCTGACGATACCTCTTGTGATCGCAATAGAGAAATTCTACGATGCCCTAAACTCTGGAGGTACGTTGGTCTTGTCTCATCCGGAAGACGAACGTAGACCGGGTGGCAAATTTCATTATCATTTTAATATTCGTTATGAAATGATGAATCGTTTGATAGAAGATATGGGATTTGAATTGATTGATACTTGGATGCAGCCTCCACGTTCGGGATTCTATTACCATATTATGGTAGCGGGGAAAAAATGATTCCGCTATGAAGACACTAAAAATGATTGCTGGTAATTGCATATTGGAAGATTATGAAACATCTATCGTGACGGCGCAATTTTTAAAAGAGATGTCCTTGAAATATGGATTCGATTTGATATATAAGAGTTCGTTTAAAAAGGACAATCGTTCGAGTCACGAATTTTATAGAGGATTGGGTATATTAGATTCGATTGATATATTTAAAGGGTTGAAAGGTATGGGGGTAAAGATCTTAACGGATTTTCATAACCTTTACGAATTGGAGACGGGAATATTAGAAATTGTGGATATTCTCCAAATACCAGCTTATCTTTGTATGCAAACAGAATTGACGTTGGGAATGGCAAGTACGGGGAAGCAAATAAATATAAAAAAGGGTCAATTTTTGCATCCGGAAGACATAATTAATATTATAAGAAAAATTGAAAGTGTTGGGAACATGGGAATCAGCATTACAGAACGTGGGACTTTGTTCGGGTATCGTGATTTGATTGTGGATCCTAGATCCTTTTACGTTATGAAGACGTTTGGGTATCCGGTTTTCTTTGATGCGGGGCATTCGATTAGGAAATATGGTTTTCCTTCTTCTGATTTGGAACGGGGAGGAACAAAGAAATTTATACCAACTTTGGCGCGGGCTGCAATAGCGTGTGGGATCGATGGGATATTTGTGGAAGTACATCCAGATCCATTGAATGCCAAATGTGATGCGTCCACTCAATTGTCTTTTGATGAATTTGAAAATTTAATAATAAATATTGATCCTATATGGAAAGCAATTCAATCTTAAGAACAAAATATTAAAATTTCTGTGGAGGAACCAAATGAAAATCTTTTTAGATACCTTAGACACAAAAGAAATTGAGAAATATTCCGAGATGGGAATATTGTCGGGGATTACAACGAATCCTACCTTTTCAAAACGTTTTGGGATGCACGATGACATCGAGATGGTTAAGAAAATACGAGCATCTCTTGGTTGTGGGGAAATTCATGTGGAAGCGCTTGGCGATACACGAGATGAAATGATAATGAATGTGGAACGATTAGTTACTCAAACTGGCGATAAAGATTTGGTGTTCAAAATCCCATTTTCTGAAGAGGGGTTGTTGGCAGCCAAAATGTTGATAAAAAAGCAATATAAAACAAATTTGCATTTGATATATTCTATAAACCAGGCGATTTTGGCTGCAAAAGTGCATTCGACCTATGTTTGCCCTTTGGTGGGGCGTTTGGACGATATAGGGCACGATGCAATGCAAAATGTGCTAAGCATGAAGCAGGCGTTCGATCAAGCATCTGAGACTACTCGGATTATGGCATCAAGTATTCGGCATCCGCAGCATATTTCAAAAGCCTATAGTTATGGTATTGATGCAATAACCATTCCTCCAAATGTTTTGGCACAATCGTTTTATCATCCGCTTACGGATATGGGAATGCAAACCTTTAAGAGCGACAGTATAGTAGGTCGGTCAATTTCTTCTTGCAGCATAAAATCCGAATTGGTGGTGGATGTGGAGGAAAGTATTTTCCAATGTTTATCATTAATGGTACTTCATAAAAGTGGTGCTGTGGCGATTCGGTCTAAAACTTTTGGATTGAAAGGAATTTTTACGATGGGGGATCTGAAACGCATAATTAAAAATGGGGTTTCCATTAATACAAATGAAAAAATAGAGCAATACATGCAACTGGATCCTGTTTATATTGATTTGAATGAAACCATTGCGGATGCAAAATCAATGATGCAAGAATTTGATATAGATCAATTGATTGTAATGGATAACAATATGGTTTGTGGTATTTTGGATATCCAAGAGGTTTCTTTCTGAATCATGGAGATTTGTTTTGATATTGATGGAGTAATATGTGATGATATGCGAGGGGATTATGAAAAAAGCATACCGAGAAAGGAAATCATTGCGGAAATCAATCGTTTGTATGACAATGGGAATGTGATTAAATTTTTTACAGCGCGAGGGACTAAAACAAAAATAGATTGGAAAGAGTTCACGGAAAACCAATTGAAAAGTTGGGGAGTCAAGTATCATGAAATTATATTTGGAAAACCGACCTTTGATATATTCATAGATGATAAAGCGTTTAATATTCGTAATTTTATTGATTTGATTTCGATGGGGCCTTAAGAATGTTTGATATTCAATTCTACATGGATACTTTTAAATTGAAACAAAATCTTGATGCGAATATCGTTGATGGTATGTACGCGTTTATGAAATTTGAAGAATATCGGAATATGGAACCAGTGGTGTTCAATATAGAAACTACGAATATTTGCAATATGCATTGTGCGATGTGTCCAGGTCCATTGAAAATGACGAGACCTCGAGTAACAATGTCGCAATCTATGTTTGAGAGAATTGTGGACCAATTGAATCCGTGGTCTTCGCGTTTATGGAACAAATGGGAAACCTTTGTTGAAAAATGTTATGGCATTAAAAAAAGAGAACAGGGCGAAAATCATTTTTTTCTTTATATTGTTCCGAAAGTTGTTATGCTTCATGGATATGGAGAGCCGTTGTTAGACCAGTGTATAGTGCAGCGGGTTCGGTATCTCACGGAAAAAAATATTCCTTCGTACTTTAGTTGCAATCCTTGGAATTTATCAATAGAGAAGGGGGTGGAACTTTTTGAAGCGGGTCTAGACTATATTAAGTTTTCAACGGATAGTTCCGATGACTTCTCGATACAACAAATACGTGGCAAACAAGCAAATTTTTCTGAATCTTACAAGAAGATTCTCACGCTTCTGGATATTAAAGAGGAGAATGGATACAGGACCGAAATAGTAATTACCATGCTGGATTTGAATAAACAGAATCAAATTGAAGATTATAATCGGTTGTGTCAAAAATTCGAAAATAAAAACGTATATCTTTATTTGAAGAGCCAAGATCAGCTTTGGTATGATGAAACTGGAGCGAAAACGCGGGCGGTACACTGGCAAGAGCCATGTCAATTTCCGTGGTCTTCAATGACAATAAAAAGTGATGGTAGTGCGGTTCCGTGTGTGCAGGATTACAATAATGAAATCGTGTTGGGACATGTAAATGAAAATTCCCTTCATGAGATTTGGAATAATCAGAAATATAAGATTTTTCGAGATGATCACTTGGAAAAGAAAACCCATATGAAATGTATAGATGAATGTGATATGAGATTGCTAGGGGATTGCATATGACATCTCCAATGGTAGCGATTTTTGTTACGGCGCGAATGGGATCAACCCGTCTTCCGGGGAAACACATGTTGAAGCTTGAGGGGAAACCTGTTATAGAACATCTTGTAGATAGAATTAAACTTACAAAAGGATTATATAAAATAATTCTTTGCACAACAACATCAAAAGAAGATAATGTCCTCGAAGAAGAAGCGGAACGCTTAGGTATTTTGTGCTTTCGGGGGCATCGTGTTGATATATTAAAACGTTGGCTAGACGCTGCAAATTTATATGATATTGATTTTATTATTAGTGCGGAAGGGGATGATGTTTTTTGTGATCCAAAATATATAGATGATGTGGTGGCTTGCTATTTAAAAACACATTCCGATTATATTACCTGTAGCGGGTTACCTTTTGGGGTAACTCCTAAAGGAATTAAAGTTACCGCATTAAAAACTGTATGCGATTTCAAAACAAATACAAATACAGAAGGGCAATCTCGATATTTTACCCAGACAGGAAGATTTCATGTTACACAGTTATCTCCTGAAATTGAAGATTCCTTTCATTCGGATATACGTATGACCTTGGATTACAAAGAGGATTTTGAATTTTTCAAACGTGTGTTTCATGATTTGTATGAAGAGCATACGGTCTTTTCGTTAAAAAAAATTCTGGATCATTTGGATAAACATCCGAGTATAATTCGCATCAATCAGCATATGCAAAAAGAATATGCAAAACGAAGTGCGGAATTGTATCCGCCATTGGAGAATACATAATGAAAATAGTTATTATCGGTAATGGGCCATCATGTTTAGATAAAAGAAATGGAAAAGACATTGATCGGTATGACACAGTAATACGAATAAATGATTATGCTATCGACGGGTTCGAATCTTTTGTAGGGACAAAAACAGATATTTGGGCGATGGATACCAAAGTATTTAGTTGGAATCAAAAATATTTGGATAGATTTAAAACAATCAAAAATATTTGGGTTTTACCTTCGTTGGCATTTTCGTCTTCTAGAAAAGAAATTCGTGATAGATTATGCGAGTTATCGGCGAATTTGTTTGTTTCTGAACTTGAAGATGTGAAAAAAATAAATGAAGAAATTCAAGGGTTTCCTTCAACGGGATTGATGGCAATTCAAACAGCAATTCGCAAATTCCCTGGCAGTATCCCCATTGATATTATGGGGTTTGATCATTTTGATAATAATCGCACCGAATATTGGAATAATGAAACAAAAAAGAAAATACCCCATTTGATTGGGAAAGAACGACAATATGTGGAAAAGAGAATAAAAGAAGGGAAATTGTTTCGGATTTGAAGACTTGGCGAAAAAAATAAAAAATGAATGAAATTGAATCATGGCAAAATGGCAAGTGGATTCGGAATTCGGATTTGTCCGTTAGTGCATATGATGCGCATTTCTTTTTTGGTTGGGCTGTTTTTGAAGCCATTCGATCATACGATAAAAAATTGTTTCTGCTAGACGAGCATATCGCACGATTGTATCGTAGTGTGCAAATGGCGGAGATTGATTTTGAAATGAACCCTAGTGAGATGAAAACGCATATCCACTCGGTGATTGAGCACAATGCATTATTTTTTGATGATGATGAAGAATATCGAATAATGATTTTTGTGAGCCCAGGGAAATTCAAAATATATAGTGATATGGGGGAAATTGTTCCTACTATAAGTATAAGTTTGAGTACGGTATCTCGCTATGCCTCTTTTGTAGCTCCGTATATTGAAAAGGGATTTACTGGTGTTATTGTTTCGCAAAGGCAAATACCAAGTCGATTTTTGGATCCCAAAGTGAAAAGTTGTTCGAGATTACATCTTGGACTCGCTGATAGGGAAGCGGCACGCTATGACGATGGGGCATGTCCGATTTTATTGGACGAAAATGATTTCATAGCGGAGAGTTCCGGGGGCAACATAGTTTTCTTTACAGAACGGGGGATGCATATTCCTCGAAATGATGATGTGTTGCGAGGGTGTACCTTGGAGTATATAAAGCAGATAGCCACTACATTGTCGATTGAGATAATGGAGGGAGATTGGTCAGTTTATGATTTAGTCAATTCCAATTGTGCTATGTTTATGAGTACCTTTTACGGAGTTGTGCCGTGTTTCAAAATTATCTTTCGTGGCAAAGAATATTTCTTGGACGGCAATAAAAAAGAGATGTCCGCAATTGTTAGAAGTTTTGATGAATCCGTAGGGATTGATACAAAGACCCAGTGGGGCAAATGGGGAAAAACCAATAATGGGATCCCCTTGAGGGCATGAACAAAAAAATCAAAGATGAGTGTATGAAAATCAAAACCCTTGATGAACTCATGCGTTTATTTTCGGATCGAGAGCAAGGTGGCGAAAAAATCGTTTTGTGTCATGGTGTTTTTGATGTTTTACACGTAGGGCATATTAAGCATTTTCGAGTAGCGAAAGCGCATGGTGATGTTCTAATTGTTTCGGTTACTTCAGATAAATATGTAGACAAGGGCGAGGGGCGACCGATTTTCGATCAAAATTTGCGTGCGGAAACCATATCTGCGTTGGAGCTGGTTGATTGCGTGTATATTAATGATTTTCCTACCGCAAGTGAGCTGATTAGAAAAGTGAAGCCAAATTTTTATGTTAAAGGAATTGAATATAAAAATAGTAATTCGCGCAACTTTCTCGAAGAAGAAGAAGTAGCACTTTTTGGGGGATGTAAAATAGTATACACCGCAGATGAAACATACAGTTCGACAAACATTGTTAATAAAAATCGATTGCCTTCGGGGACATTTGATTTCATACAGAAATTCAAAAAAAAATACGCTGTAGCGAAAGTCCAAAATTATTTTGATGAAATAAAAAATCTTAAAGTTCTAGTTATTGGTGAGGTAATTATTGATTCTTTTTGCTTTGGTGAACATCTTGGTAAGATGAGACGGGAATCATTGATGGAATTCGGAATAAATGGAACCATTAATCAAGTAGGGGGAAGTGGGGCAATAGCTAACCATATTGCGAATTTCGCAAAAGAGGTTACCCTCTTTACAATGGTGGGGGATTATAATTCGAAAAAGGATTTTATTGAACGGGAACTAAATAAAAATATTGAGCGAATATTTTTTGTTAAGAAGAAATCGCCGACTCCATCGAAGACACGATATATCGAGAAGCATGTGAACCATAGGAATGTTTTTAAGACATCAGAAATGAACGATAATCAAATTGGTTATGAAACTTCTTCTATGATGATGTCCAAGTTAATAAAAATCCTACCAGAATTTGATATGGTGGTCGTCTCGGATTTTGGGCATGGGATGATTGATAAACGATTGATTAATTATCTTTCAGCTTTTAATATTTTTCTAGCGGTTAGCACGCAACTGAATACTGAAAATCAAGGATTTAATACAATTGATAAATATCCTCGCGTTGATTATGGATGCATAAACGAATCGGAATTGCGAATACTTATGAAAGATAAATATGCTTCTGTTCCTCTTTTGATCAACAGATTGCGAAAACAGAATTATATTGATACCCTATCTGTAACACGTGGGTTTCGAGGTGGAATTGTTGAATCGAGACGAGAAGGATTGTTTGAGAATCCTCCATTTTCTGTGGATGCTCTGGATACTATTGGGGCGGGGGATGCGTTTTTTGCCATAACTTCCTTACTTGCGAAAAAAAATATGCCCATTGATATGCTTTTATTCGTAGGAAATGCGATGGGGGCATTACAAATAAAACAATTGGGTAATGACAATTCGATTAAAAGAAAGGATTTAGAGCAATATCTGGGTAATCTTTTAAAATGACGAAAATCTTGATTACTGGTGGGGCGGGGTATGTGGGAAGTGAACTTGTTCCTGCATTGTTACGGAAGGGATATGAAATAACAGTTTATGATTTGTTTATCTATGGATATCGTTTCGGTTCGCATCCAAATCTGAAACAAATTGAGGCGGATATTCGAGATAGGAAGAAATTGATTGATGCGAGTGCGGATTGTGATATTATGATTCATCTTGCTTGCATTTCGAACGATCCTAGTTTTGATTTGAATCCTCGGTTGGGCAAATCAATTAACCTAGATGCATTTCATAATGTTTTGGATGCAGTGGAATGTAATAATATCAAACGATTAATATTTGCAAGTTCTTCTTCGGTATATGGAATTAACGATGCTCTTTCTGTTACGGAAGATGCGGAACCATTGCCGTTAACGGACTATTCAAAATATAAATTGGAATGCGAGAACCTTCTTTCAAATTCTGAAATTGATGTGGAAAAAATTATACTCAGACCAGCAACTTTATGTGGATTTGCTGAGCGACTTCGGTTGGATTTGGTAATAAACCTTCTTACTATGCAAGCATTAATCAATCACGAAATCAAAATCTTTGGCGGTAAACAAAAACGAGCCATTTTACACATTAAAGATATGGTCAGAGCATATGAACATGTGATTGAGGCATCATCCACCGATGTAAGCAATCAAATTTTTAATGTGGGGCATCAGAATATATCCGTTGAGGGGATAGCCTTTCTGATTAAGAAAAGATTGAGTGAGCAAAATATCAAATTGACATATCAAACAACTAACGACAATCGATCATATTCTATTGATTCCAGTAAAATCAAAACAGCTTTAGGTTTTGTTCCGTTATATACCATAACAAATGCGATTGATGATTTGTTTGTTGCGTATTATACTCATACAATAAGGAATGGGTTGCATAATTCAATATATCACAATATTGAAAAGATGAAACAAATAGCATTAAAATGATCGCAAAAACATTAGAAGACATTGCAAAATCATACAGACGAGAAATTCTTGATTTGGGATTGGAAACCAATATTCCCCATATAGCACCTTCCTTTTCAACTGTTGAGATTATTGTTGCTTTATATGAAGATTTGATGACAGAAAACGACAAATTCATTTTGAGTAAGGGGCATGGATGTTTAGGGTATTATATTGCGTTGAGAAGAAAAGGTTTTGAGCCGCAAATAAAATATCATCCGGACATAGAAGTTGCTCAAGGTATTGAATGCACAAGTGGAAGTTTAGGACATGGATTGCCTGTGGGAGTTGGAATGGCCTTCGCGAAGAAATATATTTTGCAAGAAGAGGGCAATGTTTATGTTCTCATGGGTGATGGGGAATGTCAAGAAGGTACAATTTGGGAATCGTTACTCATCGCATCGTATCACAAGTTGAATAATTTGGTAATTGTTATTGATCATAATAAAATTCAATCTTTAGGACGGGTTGGTGATACCTTATCTTTTGGCAATTTCAAATCAAAGTTCGCATCGCTTGGTTGTTTTGTTTTAGAATTGGATGGGCATGATATTGCTGCATTACAGCGGGGATTGCGAGTTGATGGCGAAAACAAGCCAAAAGTTATAATAGCGCATACTGTTAAGGGGAAAGGATTCAGTATAGCAGAAAATAATCCGGAATGGCATCATAGATTACCCGTGGGAAAAGAATTGGTTTTAGCGGAGGAAGAATTGAGATGAAGGAAGGATTTGCGTCCATGTTGGAAAAATTAATGCGCCAAGACAAAACAATAGTTTTAATTGTTGCAGACACTGGATGGGCAATATTTCATGATATGAAAAAGGTTTTTCCGGATCGTTGTTTCAATTTTGGTATTTGCGAACAGAGTGTAATTTCGATTGCTGCTGGTATGGCATTAATGGGATTGAAACCTTATGTTTATGCGATAACATCATTTTTGATTGAGCGACCATTTGAGCAGGTCAAATTGGATATTGTAGCGAATAATGCTAATGTCAAATTGATTTCCTATTTCAATAATGATAGCCAAGGCATAACGCACTACACGAAAGATATAGAAGGATTGTGTAGGATTCTCGGATTACAATATTTGAATCCGCAATCTCTCGAAGAAATTGAAGAAACTATCGTGGGCACATATAAAATCAAAAAACCATGCTTCGTGCTGTTTTAGAAGGAGATATAAAATGGGTTATTATTTAGATTGGATGTATCCACTTTTTGATACCTTGAATAAGAAAAAAATACTTAAATCCCCTATGGCGCAATTAGGCAGTCAGCAGATATTTGGGCATGGGGCAGATTGTTCCGTCAAGCAAATATTTAAAGATCGATATGGCATTACAGAATATACAGATTTTGATTTGAATGGAAAAGCGATGATCAACTTAGATTTGACCCAACCTCTACCATCTGAATATAGATTGAAATATGGAACCGTTGTTGATTCTGGTACGATTGAACACATATTTGATCAATATTCGGCATTTAAAAACTCTCATGCCATGTGTGCAGTCGGGGGCACGATTATTCATATACAAATGATGCGTGGGATTTGGAATCATGGATTCTATTCGTATCATCCTAGATTCTTTCACGAAATTGCACGCTATAACGCATATGAAATAAAGCACACTGCTTTTTATTACAGAATGAATGAAGAAGAGGGCAATACATACACGGAAGATTTTGGTGATGATGCCTATATGCGTGGGCGGAAATGCCCATTCGATATATACCCTTTAGAATTGACCTTTGTTATTGCGATGGAAAAAACTTCTTCGAAGGCGTTTCAATTGCCGTTGGATGTTGATGCTTAAACATGATTGATCCATACTTGATGACGGGGAATAAATTAATGTGGCATTTGGATCGTTTGAACGATTGGCATAAGAATAAGGACATAGTGCCATTGCATATTGATATGGGAATTACTACAGGTTGTAATGCCGCGTGTGAGTTTTGTTTTGGGCTTGAAATGTCCAGAACAAATGCATCGAAACGTTTTGATATGCCACTTGATGCCATAAGGAATCTTTTTGATGATTGTAAAAGTGAGGGAGTAAAATCGATTACCTTATCTGGAGAAGGGGAAAACACTCTCAATCCTGCATTTTATGATGCTATCCAATATGCAAAGAATATCAATTTAGACATTGGAGTTGCTACAAATGGTACGTTGATTGCGGGAGATCGCGTTAAAGACCTCTTGCAAACATTGGTTTATTTGCGATTCAATATTAGTGCGGCAACATCTCGAAGTTATAAACGAATTCATGGCAAGGATTTTTTTGAAACGGTGATTTCCAATATTAAGAAATGTGTTTCCGTTAAGAAGGAATTTGGTTTGCCAGTTACTATCGGAATGCAGATGGTAGTGACCAAACATAACTATGATGATATAATTCCTCTTTCTTCAATTGGAGAGAAACTTGGTGTGGATTATTTGGTAATCAAACCATGTTCGGACACTCCGGATAGGACATTAAATGTTCCGCACAAAGAATACAAAACCCTATATGATAAATTCAAAAGCGCGGAATCTAACTCGAGTGATGATTATTCCGTTATAATCAAATTCAACAAATTCGATAATGCTGGAGTGAATGCCTATAAAACTTGCTATGGCACAGCATTTATGATTGCTATTAATGGTCGAGGAGATGTAGCGCCATGTGGGCATTTGCTTACACCGAAAATGAAGGATAAATTCCATATGGGCAATATCATTGAAGAGCGATTACGAAATATTGTGCATAGCAATAAATATCGTGATATTCAGAAAAAAGTTCGAAGTCTTGATGTCAATAGCGAGTGTGAAACAAATTGTAAACAATACAATATTAATATGTTTTTAGAGCAATTAAAAAATCCACCACGCCATATAAACTTTCCATAACCAAAAAGAAGAGCAGGTAAGATGATGCAAAAAGAATATAAGGATCAACTTGGAGAAACAAAAGAGGTATTTGGATCAACGTCCATCAGAATGGGGCCACAATATACCTATGTGGCGTTGAATATGCCAAGACAATTACTTTTTAAATATTCTAGATATAAGTTTTGTGCGAAAATGATAGGTGAAATCCCTAAAGTTAGAATCTTGGAACTTGGATGTGGAGAAGGTTTAGGGACTATACTATTGGCTGAGAATTGCCATGAAGTTGTAGGGATTGATATTGATAATGATGCTATTGAATGGGCGAAAGTAACTTTAAAAGAAAAGAGCAATCTATATTTTGAAACCGATGATTTCATAGGGAAAACCTACGGTATATTTGATGTTGTTGTATTACTTGATGTGATAGAGCATATTCCAAAAGAATCAGAAAAAGAAATGTTTGAAGGAATTGTTAATAATTTGAGCAATGATGGGTATTGTATTGTGGGTACTCCAAACATTACTGCATCGGTATATGCGTCCTCTCCCAGCAAAGTGGGGCATATTAATTTATTTGATGCTGAACGATTACGGGATGCCATGAGCAAATACTTTAAGAATGTGTTCATGTTCGGAATGAATGATGAGGTAGTTCATACGGGGTTTTATCCGATGTGTCAATATTTATTAGTCATAGGATGCAATAAAAAATAAATATGGGAACGCAAAAAATGATTCCCCCATCGATATATCCAACTATGGATGGAGATTTGATGAAACGAGCGAATCTCTTTAGATTCATACGGGAATTCCATTGGAAGATGAATATGCCAGAAGCATATTATATGGAATTCGGAATCTTGAATGGGGAATGCATGGTCGATGCGTATAGGCAATTCAGAGGGGTTGTATCACATTATTATGGTTTTGATTCCTTCGAAGGGCTTCCAGAATTATCTATGGATGATGAAAGGGCTTTGGAGCATACTCCTATGCTTCATCAAGGCAATTTTAAATCAATGAAGAAGCAGTATGTGAAGAATTCAATCATATCTTCATGCCAAATATCTGATGATGAGTTAACTCTTATTGATGGGTTCTTCTCGGGCATACTTCCAGATTATAATAAATCCTCATTGAATATAAATGGTAGTCCGCTATGCATTTATATCGATTGTGATCTTTATTCTTCAACGGTGGAAGTTCTAAAATTTATAGATTCTCTAATCGTAACGGGAACATGGATTCTATTTGATGATTATTGGGTATATCGAGGTTCACCGAATTTTGGTGAACAAAAGGCTGTCAGAGAGTGGATGAGAGATCATGAGAGAATAGGTTTATCAGATTATTGTAATTTCAATGGGTTTGGGAAAGCGTTCATTGCTTATGAAAAATAACCAAATGGAAACAAAATCGGAAATAACTAAAGAAACCTTAATCGGGATGGAAGAAAAAATCAGAACTCTTTTTCTTAGTGGTAATTTGCGGTGTGCTTTCCATTTATCGGGTGGCAACGAAGAACAATTACTTGAAATATTCAAGGGCATAAAAGAAAATGATTGGGTGTTTTCGACGCACCGGGGACACTATCACGCTATGCTAAAAGGTATGTCTGAAGATGAAGTGATTGGAGAAGTATTGAAAGGGAAAAGTATGCACATATATAGTAAGAAGCACAAGATCTTCACTTCTTCCATTGTGGGTGGCATATTGCCGATAGCTTTGGGTATTGCATTGGCAAACAAAAGAAATGGCTCTCTCGATATGGTATGGGTTTTCGTAGGAGACATGTGTTCTAGAATGGGTGTTTTTCATGAATGCTCGCAGTATGCGGAAGGGCATGATTTGCCAATTATTTTTGTTGTGGAAGATAATGGGCTATCTATTAATACAAACACAAAAGAATCGTGGGGTACAATGAATAAAACAAATAAGATTAAGCATTATGAATACAAAAGAATCTATCCCCATGTCGGATCGGGAGATTGGGTTGATTTTGGCAACATACAAAGATAATTTGATAAAGGCCATGAATCTTTTGTCCGAACATCCTAATACAATATTCTTGGGGCAGGAGGCAGATGATTATTACGGTACTATGCTTGATGTTCCGACCGATAAAATCCTTGTTCTTCCGATAATGGAAGATGTACAGTTAGGGATGTCCATTGGATTATCGTTGGAAGGGGTTCTTCCGATTTCGTTATATACGAGAATGGATTTCTTTTTGTTGGCTATGAATCAATTAATTAATCATTTAGATAAAATATCACATATGTCAAATAAACAATTTGAGCCTAAAGTTGTTATCCGAGTATTGATTGGTGAATCCTCACCAATAGATTGGGGGCCTCAGCATACACAGGATTTTACTGAATTATTGAAACACAATTTAAAAACTATAACTGTAGTTTCGTTAGAGACGAAAGAACAAATATTGCCTTGCTATCGCGATGCAATGGATTCGGCACACTCTACCATCCTAATAGAATCGAAGAGTAAATATGCGCAATGAAAATACTAATTTTGGGATCGACAGGGAATATTGGGAATGCACTGTATCACAGTTGTAATCGCAATGATATTGACTGCGTTGGAGTAGCACATAGAGAATTTGATTTCAAAAATAGGGATGTCCTCAAAAAGATCATATGTAAGCATAATCCCACAACAATAATAAATGCGGTTGGTGTTCCGAGTGCAAAAAAGTGTGAAGATACCCCATATGAAGCTTTTGATTTGAATTCCATTGCGGTATTGAATCTTGTCAAAGTATGCAATGAAATGGATATCCTATTAGTGCAAATAAGTACACATGCTTTATTTGATGGCACGAAGAAAGATTTCTATACAGAAGATGATATTCCGAATCCTTTGAATGTTTATGGCGCTTCAAAATATATAGCGGAAATGTTTGTGAGAAGTATTTTGAAGAAGTATTATATAATTCGAATTCCGACTTTATTTGGGGAAGCGCATACTAGTAGTTATAGTACATTGGGCGAGAGGTTTCTTGATTGGATTCTTAAAGGTAAAGAATTTCGAGTCGCAGATGACAAAATAGAATCTTTGAGTTACAATAGAGATGTAGCGTATGGTATTCTTAAGATTTTATGTGATAAAAAACCTTATGGTATATATCATGTGGCAAATGATGGAAAGGTATCCTTGTATGATTTCGCATGGGAAATGGCGCGGGCATTAAAGAAGAGAGCAAAAATTATTCGGGGCAAAGATAAAGATTTTCCTTCGTCTTTCGATACCCCCTTGGAAACGCCAACAAAATCAATCAAATTGAAACCGATGCGGAATTGGAAAGAGGCGTTGGAGGACTACTTACAAAATTTGTGATGCGAAGTTTGGAGAACCAACTATTTTGTTTCAAAAATTTCCGTTGGTCAATGTGCAACTACAATTTTTCGTTGAACTCCCTAGGGAACAATGGTTACGATGTTTTGGCAATACAAATCAGGAATAGCGGAATACCCATAAAAATTACATAATAAAAAGGTGAGAGAAAATATTGTGCGGGCAGATGCGAAGAATATTGTTTAGAGGATTTGATATAGATCAGAATCGTATAGCTGGATTTGGGGATGCTATTCATTATGGGACTGTATGCTATCTCAAGGGTAAGACGTTGGGATTCGAGGATATACATATAGTTTTTCCGCGATTCAATGTGGGGGCACAAAAAATATCTGAGGAATCCTTCAATTGGCAAGAAACGGATTATTTGCCTTGGAATTGGTATCCTAGAAATAAACCAATCGATATACAAGAATGGGATGCAATAATTGATACAACCAGTCCAAATTCGTTATATGATGGATTTCTTGGCATAAGAGCTCCGTTCTGGCATATTTCTCAATATTTGGGTATTTACTATAAAGAAACGGGACTTCCACCTCTATTAGGTAAAAGAGAAAACCCATCCGAGTATATTTTATTTCACTTTCGTGATTCTTCTGTAGGGGGATATGCTAATAATGCACGATGTACGGTTCTTGGTGAGTTCGAATATATTGTAAAAACAATCAAGGGGATGTTGGGTAAAAAGTATCAGTATTGGAAAATTGGAAATCCGAGTTCCATAGATGATGAATTCGATAGAGTGATACCAGATATGTATAACAAAATGGATGATTTCGTTAGATTGCTGTCCGATAGTTCGTTAGTGGTTTCCTCTCATTCCGGGCCGGGAGCGGTAGCGTTTCTTATTGGGGATTTGCCTATAATAATGATTTCCATTTCTCCATCTTCTTGTTCGGAATATACCGAATCGTGGAGAGGCATGCTGGGAGCAAATCGAAAAGTTGAAAGATTCGCCTTATGGTGTGAAGATAGGGAATTGCGGTTTGAACGAGATCTTCCGATAGATAGGGGGAAGGTTCTCAGTTTTCTTAAAGATCAAAATTTATGTGGTTAACAGATGTGTAAAGATATTTTAAAAGGGACGAATCAAGATAAATAACCCTTATGATTAAATGTGCTATCTGTGGGGAAAGGATTGATGTGCCTCTATTCAATTGGAGAAAATTTCCAGTGACGGATATTTATACAGAATCTCATGGTAAACAATTTACTATCGATCAGGAATTTTATTTGTGCAGCAGGTGTGGGCATGGACAACTTGGTAATCAACTCAATAAAAATGTTCTTTATAGTACAGAGTACGCATTTAGAACATCAAAAGGTAGATCAAAACAACAAAATCAGATTGTTAAAGATACTATTCCAAATGTCTATTTTGATAATATAATTGAAATCGGTTGCAATGATTTATATTTATTAAAGCAATTGAAATCGAAAGCGAGGAATCTGATCGGTATTGATCCAGTTTTGGAAGAAAAGTCCGATGGCAAGTTGATTGCAATAAAAGAGTTTGTTGAAGATGTTGATTTCTCTAAGTTTCATGGCAAATCATTAATTTTGACAAGTCATTTCTTGGAACACACGGAACAACCGAGAAATATCTTAGAATCCTTATTCCAAAATGTAAATGATGCATCAATATTTCATTTCGCTTTTCCGTGTTTTGATTGCCTGCTGAATGATGGTCGCTTTGATCAAATATATAATCACCATCTCCAATATTTTTCAGAATTTTCGTTTGATTGCTTGCTGAATGACATCGGGTTTGAAAAAACTAATAGAAGTTTTATTCCAGAATATTGGGGTACGATGATCACAACATTTAAAAAATCGAAAAGCAATTTGATTCTTGATTCCTCTCCAAAACCAACAAAGGAACGGGTTATTTTTTCGTATGATTGGTTTGAAAGAAGAATGAAAAGAGCAAAAGAAGCAATAAAAAATCTTTCCGATCCGATATATGGTTATGGGGCAAGTTTGCAGATATCCGTCTTAAATTATCATTTGGGAAATGAATTATCTCGGTTGGAATATATATTGGATGATGATCCGAATAAAAAGGGGCTTTATCCCTTGAACTTAGATGTTCAGATAGTGGAGGCAGCAAATATGGATTTAAAAAATAAAAATGTCGTGATTACTGCTATCAATTTTGCAAAGGAAATCAAATCAAAATTGCATCCTTTGCAACCGAGGCATATACTAAATCCGTTTGGCGGATAGCGATTGAGGAACAATCGGAAAATGATTTTTGCGTTTGATATGGATGGAACAGTTTGTACAAGTGTTGAAAGAGCAGAGTACAATAAGGCGAAGCCCATACAAGATATGATCGATATAATTAATAGACTCTACGATGATTCGCACATTATTAAAATCTATACCGCGCGAGGGCAAACCACAGGCATTGATCAAGAAGAGTTTACGCGAAAGCAATTGAAAGAGTTTGGTGTGAAGTATCACGAATTGGTAATGGGTAAAACGCATTTTGATCTCTTAATAGACGATAAATGTATAACTCCTTCGGATTTTAAGATACTTCATAAACATTTGATATGATGAAATGAAGAAGAAACAAAATATTTTCATGATTGCGGAAATAGGATTAAATGGGAATGGATCTGTTCCCTTAGCAAAACAATTAATAGACATGGCCTATGAATGCGGTTGCGACGCAGTCAAATTTCAGAAACGCAATCTCAAAATTTGTATTCCTAATCATCTCAAGAACAAAATTCGCAATACCCCTTGGGGTGAAATGACATATTATGAATACAAAAAGCGAATGGAATTCGATGAGAACGAATATGATGCTATTGATGCTTATTGCAAAGAACTTGGTATTGAATGGTTTGCTTCCGCATGGGACATTTCGAGTTTGAAATTTCTAAAGAAATATGGTTGTCCCTATAATAAAGTTGCATCTGCAATGATTACAAATCCATCATTGATAAATGAAATCGCGAAAGAAGGGAAGAAAACATTTATTTCCACAGCCATGTGCGATATGGGTGACATTAGACGTGCCGTTGGGATATTCAAAGAAAATCTATGCCCGTTCGTTTTAATGCATTGCGTTGGGATATACCCAACACCAAACAACAAATTGAATTTGAATATGATCTCTCGATTGGCAAAAGAATTCGGGTGTGAAGTTGGATATTCAGATCATAGTTCTGGGATCTTAGCGCCAATCATTGCAGCCACACAAGGAGCAACTGTGATCGAGAAGCATATTACTTTAGATCGAACAATGCAAGGTAGTGATCACGCCTCTTCATTAGAAAGACATGGGTTGGAATTGATGGTACGTGATTTACGTGATTTGCCTAGTTTTTATGGCGATGGAAAAAAGGAACTTTCTGGAAAGGAATCGAAAAAGCTTAGTGATTTAAAATATTGGTAGTGAAATGACTTAAAATGAATGGAGGAAATAAAAATGGAAAGTTATAGAGATGGAAATAGCATACAAGCATCCGAGATCAATGAGATTCGCAGGTTGGTTACTAACAGAAATGTTAAAACCTTATTAGAAATTGGGACTTACCGAGGTAACGTTGCATTCAGTTTATATGATTTGGTTGTGGAAGAGCATGAAGGATCAATCACATCAGTGGATATCAAGCAGCAAAACGAATATAACAAATTGAATAAATTGTATATTGAAGAACACGAAATGAAGAATATACATCTTTCTCTTGCAGGATCGAATAGATTTTTTGTGAAAAACAATAAAACGTTCGATATGGTTATACTTGATGG